>Ga0183099_1000182_pt1 | contig 55117 bp, 49 predicted proteins | sample Biomet1_FD_127788 | JGI IMG/M metagenome (GOLD analysis project Ga0183099, IMG submission 127788) | Microbial communities from bioreactor (seeded with anoxic lake sediment) at LBNL, California, USA - Biofuel metagenome 1 | ecosystem: Engineered > Bioreactor > Anaerobic > Unclassified ... | reverse complement strand
TTATACTTTGTATCTTCCTCTAATGCACGTGTTGCAGAACAACCATCTATAATCTCATTTTCTGTACCAACAGCAACCGGATTATTCGGGTCATCAACAATATACAAAGAGAACTGATAACCACCAGCACCATAAACCACCGGCCAATTAACAGTCATTTTAGCGCCATCGGCACTCGGTGTAATCACAACATCTTCTACCTTAGGAGATTCAAGTGTAGCATTCACTACACCAGATGAAAATTTTTCATCATTGTCGAATCCATCATTGGCACAAGATACAAAAAGAAAAACACCCAGGATCAATGTCACCAAGGCATACATTTTTCTTCGAAAGAATAGCGTAGTATTCTTTACAGAATAGACTTTTCTTTTTCCCATTGACAAAATTTTAATTTAACATTAACAAATTATATTTCTTCTATTTTTTTTAGTAATATCCATGAAAAAATTCAGGCTTATTGGTTCACTGTTTTCATCAACAACTTTACCTATTACGGTAATTTACTGATTTGCTTTATTTACATTCTTAACACCAGCCATAACCTGAAGGTACAGGAACAAACAAAAGCATGAACAAGAATTCACAAAAACACTCTATACAAACTGTTTCTTGTTTGATTGTTTCATTTCTCTTTTCTGATTCATAGAACTAAAATTTAATTCACAAAGATTTCTTTTTGGAAAACCTGTTTTAGATAATTAATATTGGTCCCAAAATTTCTCTTAACATTCCGCGGATCGTTCTTATCACGGGAACGTTCCACTACCAGCCAACCACTCCAACCCATTTTATCAAGTGTCCTTTTTACTTTATTCATATCCAGACGCTTGTTATCGGGTAGCATTACTTCATCTGTATCAGTACAATGAATCTGGCAGATATTTTTCTTTCCTAGAGTTTTAAGTTCCTTACATAAGTCACGTCCTGCTACCAATGGATTTTGAAAATTAAAATAGATTTTTATCGCAGGTGAGTTAATTTCCTTCAGCAACTGACGTTCTCCTTTTGCATCTAGAGATGTTTCGATGCCAATTATTACACCTGCTTTTTGAGCCATCTCTCCAACTACTTTTAAACGGTTAATAAGCTCAGGACGAATTTCAGGATTCTTAATTAAATCGCACTGAACGCCTAAAGGAAGAAATGCAACTTTTGCTCTCATAACAACCATTGTTTGAATGCAATCCAGGATCAATTCTTTATAATTGGCTCTTTTCACAAAAGACTGAGCATAAAAACCAGACATCGCAATAGAAGGTATTTCTAAATTGTATTTAATTGCTTCAGCCTTAAACATTTCCTGAAAATGGGGTTGTCTCAGCTTATTATCAAATGAATCACGTATGCCCAAACCTCCCATATCTATTTCCACACCATCACCTTTTAGTTCACTAACCAATTTAAAAGAGCCTATTTTTTGTCTTTTCAGAATCATCCAGTCACAAGCAGCAATTCGATATTGAGAGGTATTACTCTTAGAAGGAACTGTTTTTTCTCCTGTGTGACAATATAAGTTAAGTGACAGAGAAAGGAAAAAGCATATCAATGCTAAATATCTAAAAAATAGATTATTACAAAGGTTTTTTATATTTTTAAGTAGAGAATTCATAGCATTTAAATTACGTAGGATTCAAAAAATAACAATTATTATTATTCCGTTTTACAATATAAGACGTTTGAACCTTTTCTATGTAATCACTTAAAGATAAAAAAACATTAGAAATGAATAATTCTCAAAATTAGAAAGAAACCAATTAATTAAACTTAAAGATAAAAGATATAAAAAACAATGAGTGAAAATGCCTTAAAAAGGACATCTCCACTCATTTTCTACTCAAATAAGAATGTAAATTTTCACATCATGGCTTTCGACCAAAATCTTTAATTAGTTCTTTATGGAAACGCATCTCGGCTCCCTGTATTTTAAATATTTTTTCGCAGGAAAGAATAGCTTTGAATTTACTAAAATAAGCTTTCTCCAATTTATCAGATGCAATACGAGCATTCAATACACTGAGAATAATAGCCTCATATTGTGCTTCGGAAACATTTTCTTTTTTCCCCTTCCTGAGTTGAGACCATGCTTTATCATTCAAAGCTTTCTTTTTATCTTGCAATTCAAAAAACAGAGGAAAAAACTTAGTCGCCTCGTCTTTTGTTAATTTAGCCTTTTCCGTAATAAACGCTTCTTGTTTTTCACGGAACTCTTCTTGCGACATTCTCGGTTTACCCCAATCCTGGGCAAAAGCACCAATTATGCCTAAACAAGAAATTATTAATAACAAAAATACTCTTTTCATAACATCTATCAATTATTCATAACGGCTTTTATTCAGCTTCCGTTAAACATTCATACAAAGAATAATCATCCATCATAGAATGATCCATCATGGTTTCAACATCCTGATCCGTGATCATATCTGTTTCTGCACGTACAGGCGCTACAGAGGATTGATCTGAGGAAGTTAAATTGAACATAAAATGAATACCAATAAGCATTCCGCCAAAAACAGCAGTCATATAGAACCAAGGTTTAACCTTATTCCATGTTGTTATGCGCTGCTTTTTGAAAGTCTGTACTTCTTTCTCCGGTACTTGCTTCATAATATTCTCTCTGAAGTGATCAAAGTAGCCTTCAGGTACGGTAAAAGGATTACCTGTACCGCACTTTCTCAATATTTCATCTTCTTCTTTCATTTCTTATCTCTCCTTATTCTATATTTTATAAGACTCTATTTTACTCAAAAGGTTTAAAAGGAGTCTTTTAAAAAGCTCTCTATTTTCTTTACTGCATGATGATAAGATGCTTTTAACGCTCCTACAGAGGTGCCGAGAATATCGGACATTTCTTCATATTTCATCTCCTGATAATATTTCAGGTTAAATACCATTCTCTGCTTCTCTGGCAAAGTAACCAATGCCTTTTGCAATAACAGCTGCACTTCGTCTCCGGAAAAGTACGAATCACCTTCCAATTTTGTTACGGCATCCGCTTCCGGTTCATCAATGGACACCAAAGATGATGCCCTTTGTTTATTAATAAAAGTAAGGCATTCATTAAGTGCAATGCGATAAAGCCAAGTAGAAAGTTTTGCTTCCGCACGAAAATAATCAATATTAACCCATGCTTTTATAAAAGTATTCTGTAACAAATCATTCGCATCTTCATGAGAAAGCACCATTCGCCTGATTTGCCAATAAAGTTGCTCGCTGTATTGTGCCACAATCCTGGAAAATGCCTCCTTTTGCATACCCTCCTGTTGCAGTAGTGCCAAGACTTCTTTCTCGTTATAAGATGGAGTCATATTTTATTTTGTTATATTTTTCTTAATTCCTTCAATAAAGGTTTATCAAACTTATAATTATCATTGCAATAATTCAGCGATCCATTTTTAGACATAAACACTGTATAATAATCTAAAAAAAGCGGTACAGTTTCCGGTAAACTGAAAGACTTCATTGGTTTATAATCTGGTGATTCCAATAATTCCCTGCCCTTTTTGGTTTTCGGAGGTATGTCTATCGCAATACGTATTTTATCCATCACCTTTTCATCCTTCTTCTTCAGCAGAAAAAAGGCAAAGTCTAATGGTTTCTCTAGTCGCACACATCCATGACTTACAGCCCTGTCAGATTTCATAAATGCCCAACGTGAAGGCGTGTCATGCAGATAAACAGCAAAAGCATTTGGAAAACGAAAAATTAGCCTCCCCAAAGAATTCCCCTCTCCTTTTTCCTGCTTAACACTATACGGTATTTCTCCTTCATAACTAGTCCACTTCACAGAAAGAGGATTAACCTCATTGCCTTCTTTATCATATACTTTCATCTGGTGCTTTTCAAAATAAGCTGGATCTTTCAGATATGCCGGAATAATCTCTTTACGAACAATAGACTTTGGTATATTCCAATAAGGATTCATCTGCATATATACTAACTTACTAGCCAAAAGTGGCGTTTTATTTTCATAAGAGCCACAACAGATTTTCATCTCTAGTACAGAATCAACTTTCGCGTCCACAGCTTGTAATATAAAAGAAGCTGTATTCACCATTACATATTTCTGGCCTTTATCCATTCTTTTTTGCCATCTTATCCGCTCCATATTAACAACCAATTTATCCTTGTAGTATTTCAAAGGACGATTCATTGCCCCAATAGTATAACTACCTATCATTTTATCAACCGGCATATTATTTTTTATCCTAAACAAGTTGACAGCAGTCAGTAAATCCCTTGAAAGAGAAGAATATATACTACTTACATGCTCTATCCTAGGAAGATACCCTAGTACAATAAGCTTTTCTGCTATCAAAGGAATAGCAGGATTTACATCTCCTTCTTTAAGCAGCACATCCCCTATATCGGGAATATCATTGGAAGACAGATTTTTCTGACCATTAAGCCTTAGATACTCACTCTGCATACGCAAATAAAAAGGATCTTTAGGCTGAATTTCCTGCATAAAAGCAGAAATATCTCCTTTCACAGCATCAAGTGCTCTGTTTACAAAATTCCGGTTACATCGCATCAAGGGAATTGAATAATAAGTCTTCATCTTCTTAGGAGCTAACGAATCTCTAACTTCCCCCGGCTTAAGCTCCGCTTCATCAATATTATTGAGAATCCGGTGCGGATTGACAAAACCATATCTTAGTCCACTTACATAGCGAAGATAAGCTGATGACAGATTATACTCAAGCTCTGCAAGGATTTTATTGATATTATCTTTCTTTTCAATGTTTAAAGAACGCAATTTCGCCAAATCAACTTTTATCTTTGACACAGAAAACTTCTCAGGGTTTAATCCATGGTTCCGAGATTTTTCCAACCAGTTAAGCAATTGTTCCGCTCGCGTCCAGTCACCAAAAGATTTTATCCAAAGAGATGTACCTTCTTGTGCATAGTAATGGTACAAAGCTGAATCTCTGACAGAATGAACACTTCTCTCCACACAAAGCTTTAGTAGTCTCTTATGAACTTTCTCTCCATTAATAACAAAACAAGGGTTACTCATCTTCTGGAAAGAAGATAAGTTCAGATAATCCATTGAATCAGATTTATCCGGAGTGCAACCATACATAGTCAGTAAAAATAAAGAAAGAAACAATAGCAACCGCTTTATCATGTATTTTTCTTCGTTCATTATTTTGAATTCATTATTGCTGACAAAGATAAAGTTTTTTGGTAAATAACAACTATAAACAGCACCCTCAAAAAAACAAGTAACCCACAAAGGAAAACCTAAGTGGGTTAAATTAAAGCATAAGTAAAAACTCATTTTACATGAGTTACAAACTATATTTTTAGAATATCATTTACCTTATAAGATAATTTTTGCAACTTTGCTCCCTACTTTTACAATCAACAATTGTTTTTGTGGAAGGTTAGAAAGTTCGTTCACACCATCATGAGCTGCAGAAACAGAAATAGTTTGTCCCAATGAATTGGTTACAATAATCTTTTCGCCAACCACTGCAGGAACATATACTTTATCATTATTTGCATAAATGCCTGCATTTACTTTTTCTGTAGCAATACCAGTGCCACTATTTCTTACCAGACTAAAATTATCAATATAACCTACAAAAGTTTTATAATAACGAATTTCTAACTGCAAAGTTCCGGCAAAAGGAATATCTAATTCAGTCTCACTGGTTAACCATGTTCCTGATGTTGATGTATCAAGATACCCCGAAGTAGTACCACCATTAGTTTGTAGCATAGTACTTACTGCATCATACTGAGCTTTATTGGGATCAGTTGTTAAAATCACAGCACCATTAACATCATTCATATACCCCCAATGCCTTAAAACATTTGTTAGTCCCGAAGCAGGATCAACATAATATTTAAAAGAAAAGGTATACTTTCCCGCTTCAACTGGAACCTTCGTAGTATAAACAATTTTACCTGTACCACTAGTACCAGCATGTGCTATCTTAACAGAGCTATTACCCTCATATTTGATAGTAGATTCCTGAGTAATTGTAGAACTTGCAGCCACAGTCAAAGTATAACCAGTCGGAGCACCACCAGACCATTCTTCAAAACCTGGATTGGTCGCTATTAAATTCTGAGCATTCAAAGATGCCGTTCCAAAAAAGCCAGCAACAACAGCTAGCATAAAACCATTCATAAGAGTAAATCTTTTCATAAGCCAAATCTATTTAATTAATAATAGTAAATAATTTTATTTAATGGCTACCTTCCTGGCTATATTTTCTATCTTTAAGATATACCAGCCTTTGGGAAGATTTAAAGTGATTGTCTTATCTCCTGAATCAATTTTTATGGAAGTAACTTTTTGACCTAATACATTGTATACTTCCAATAGCGATCCAAAAGCGGCATTTTGCACACGGACATTATTTCCGGTAACAGTCAAAGTAACAGCAGTCTGCTCATTGTCAATGGGCAGAGATTTTCTTCCCTCCTGAGCTAACATTATAGGTTGGGATAGAAATGAGAAGATTATTAATAGAAACAGAGTAAATCTTTTCATCTATAAGCTTTCGTTTTACTTTCTGGAACAAATGTAAACATTCCGATTATCTTATACAAGTAATATGGTTTAAACCTTTTAAATATTTATATACAACCCTTCTTTGGCAAGCTGACATTTAGGAAATATTTCACTTGCTTCCTGAAGAAAGATTGAATCATTTTCATAACGGGCAGAAAAGTGTCCGATCAATAGATTTTTAACGTTGGCAGCCAAAGCTATATGAGCGGCCTGGCGGGCAGTAGTGTGATAAGTTTCTCTTGCCCGGGGAAGCTCGTTCTGAGCAAAGGTTGCTTCATGAAACAAAAGATCCACGCCTTGAATCTGCTCAATAATCTTTTCATTATAAATGGTATCTGAACAATAAGCATACCTGCGCGGAGACTTGGCAGGAAGAGTAAGGCGACTATTAGGAATGACTTCTCCTTCCAGAGTCACGTAATCTTCACCATTTTTTATGCGGTTCATCTGGGATATAGGAACCTGGTAAAAATCAATCATATTACGAATAATATGTTTCCGTTCTGCTTTTTCCTCAAAAAGAAAGCCACAACAGGGAACGCGATGCTCCAAAGGAATAGTAGTCACTGTAAGTGAACGATCCTCATAAATAAGTTCAGGCTTTTTAGTTTGAAAAGGAACTAAAGTAACTTTATATGGAAGATGCTGACAAAAATAATCAAGTATTGGGTTAAGATACTTTTCCATATCGCGGTGAGCATGAATGCAAAGCTCTGCTGTTCTCCCCAGCATACCAAATGTAGAAATCAGTCCAGGCAAGCCAAAACAATGATCTCCATGAAGATGGGATATAAAAATATGGTTCAAACGCGAGAATTTCAGTTTTGATCTACGAAACTGCATCTGCGTACCTTCTCCACAATCAATCATAAAAAGTTTATCTCTCAAATTCACCACTTGAGAAGTAGGAAAATGACGGGTGGTAGGCAAAGCTGAACCACAACCCAGAATATGTACATCAAATTTTTCCATACTATTTTTGAAACGAAAGGGGCTACCGACAAACGGCAACCCCTTTAAAAGATTTATTTAACTAATTAATTAGTCTTTATCAGCTTCCATTTGTTCTTTCAATGCAGCTAATGCATCGATGTCACCTAATGTTGTAGAAGCAGCCTGGTTTGTTGATGCAGGAGCAGCTTCTTCTTTCTTGCTAGATGTCTTTTTAGAAGATGCTTTCTTTTCAGCTTTTTCTTCTGCCTTAGCAACATCTTCAAAAATCGGCTATGAGAAAGAATTATTCTCTTAGCATCTTTATTGAATTCGATTACTTTAAACTCAAGTTTTTCGTCTAACTGAGCTTGTGAACCGTCTTCTTTTACAAGATGTTTAGGAGTTGCAAAACCTTCAACGCCATAAGGAAGAGCTACAACAGAACCCTTATCAAGCATTTCGATAATAGTTCCTTCGTGTACAGAACCTACAGTGAATACAGTTTCAAATACATCCCAAGGATTTTCTTCAAGTTGTTTGTGGCCTAAGCTCAAACGACGATTATCTTTGTCGATTTCAAGAACCTGAACTTCAATATCTGCACCAATAGTAGTGAATTCAGAAGGATGTTTTACCTTCTTAGTCCAAGAAAGGTCAGAGATGTGAATCAAACCATCAACACCTTCTTCAATTTCTACGAATACACCAAAGTTTGTAAAGTTACGAACCTTAGCAGTGTGTTTGCTACCTACAGGATACTTATCTACAATAGTTTCCCATGGGTCTTGTTTCAATTGCTTGATACCCAAAGACATTTTACGTTCGTCACGGTCAAGAGTAAGAACAACAGCTTCAACTGTATCACCTACCTTCATAAAGTCTTGAGCGCTACGTAAGTGTTGAGACCAAGACATTTCAGACACGTGGATCAAACCTTCTACGCCTGGAGCAATTTCAATAAATGCACCGTAGTCAGCCATAACAACTACTTTACCTTCTACCTTGTCGCCAACTTTCAGTTCAGCTGAAAGAGCATCCCATGGGTGAGGAGTAAGTTGTTTCAAACCAAGAGCGATACGTTTCTTTTCGTTATCAAAGTCAAGGATAACAACGTTAAGCTTCTGATCCAATTCAACCACTTCTTTAGGATCGCTAACACGTCCCCAAGAAAGGTCTGTAATGTGGATCAAACCGTCTACGCCACCCAAGTCGATGAATACACCGTAAGATGTGATATTTTTAACAGTTCCTTCAAGAACCTGTCCTTTTTCAAGTTTACCAATAATTTCTTTTTTCTGTTGTTCAAGTTCAGCTTCGATAAGAGCTTTGTGAGAAACAACAACATTTTTGAATTCCTGGTTGATTTTAACAACTTTGAATTCCATAGTCTTTCCAACGAATACATCGTAATCGCGGATAGGTTTAACATCAATTTGAGAACCTGGTAAGAATGCTTCAATACCAAATACATCAACGATCATACCACCCTTAGTACGGCACTTGATGAAGCCCTTAACAATTTCTTCAGTTTCAAGAGCTGAGTTAACGCGATCCCAAGAGCGAGCAGCGCGAGCTTTTTTGTGAGAAAGGATCAACTGACCTTTTTTGTCTTCCTGATTTTCGATGTAAACTTCTACTTTATCACCTACTGTTAATTCAGGATTGTAACGGAATTCATTCAAAGGAATGATACCATCTGATTTGTAACCAATGTTAACAACAACTTCACGTTTGTTCATTGAGATTACAGTTCCGTCAACAACCTCGCGGTCATTCACTTTGTTAAGCGTACTATCGTATGCTTTTTCCAGGTCTTCGTGGCTAGCACCAACAAAGGTTTCGCCGTTTTCATACGCATCCCAGTTGAAATCTTCAACAGGAGCAACGTTCTTTAAATTTTCCATTAATAATTTTGTTTAAATACCTTTAATTAAGTAAGACATTATATTGACTATATAAATCGGGCGCAAAGATAAGATAATTATTAGAAAAAAAAAACTTTCTATCAGGATTTTGCATTCAGTAAAAAGGATATAGTACATTATACCTCAATTTATTAAGCCACAATGCGCCCCACAAAGAATACATTCTGAACAAAAAGAAAAAAAGCAGAATAAAGGTCTCTTAATCATCCTATTAATCACCCAACTTTACCGAAAGATTCATCGTACATAAACCATATTGATTTAACATAGAAGTCTGTTTCGTTGAATGAGCAATAAAATTTGCTGCTAAATTCCTAAAATTAACCCGCGGTTAACCATACCATTTTTTTGTTTTCTTACGGGGTGATATAAAATTGCCCGCGGCTAATAGTCAAACAGTTACCTCAAAAAGTAAAACGTATTGTCAGAAAACAACCTGAAGTTTTATTCTTTTTAAGAGCAAAAGCGAGTTAAAAAGTGTTTCATAACTATTTATCAGATAGTTGTCAACTTCAAATGATGCAAATCGGCCAATTTAAAGCCATATTACTGATTAACTCAGGAAGCTAATATATATTTATTAACATTCAATCATTCTATCACCAAAAATCAAAGCCAGGAGCAACTCTGATCTTCCATTAATAATTAAAAACTTAACAGGTTATATTATCCAATCTAACAGGTTATATTTTTATTTATTCACGGAAGATTTTTAATGAAAGCAATCTATTCCGCTCACGAGAACGCTATAGAACCCAAGAGAAAAGCACACTTCTAGTTTTCAAGCTTCAGCAGCACCTTTTGTATAGCAGCTTTAAATGCCGACTTTGGCATTGCTCCCTGTGCCATATGAGGTATGCCATACATCGGAACAAACAATAAAGAAGGAATATTTCGGATACCAAATACAGCAGCCAGCTCTTCCTCTTCTTCTGTATTTACTTTATATATATAGATTTTTCCTGAATATTCCAAAGCCAGCTCTTCAAGAATTGGAGCTATAACTTTACATGGACCACACCATGAAGCATAAAAATCTACAATCGCAGGTCTGTCACCCAGATACTTCCACTCATCAGGGCTTTCTTTATAATTAGCCACCTTTGTAAGAAATTCATCTTTTGTTAGTGCTATTGTTTTCATCTTAATTACCTTTTTTACAGAATCTATTCTCTTTATTTTATTCTCATTCACGCTCTATATCAAGAAGAATATTACCATGAAAAATACAGCAAAAACTAAACGCTACATTAAATACGCCACTTACAAGATCACTTTCTTTTTTTTATTTCTAAAATTTCAGAACAACTATCTAAGTAATAACAACTTAATAGCTTATTTAGTTTCCCCAACAGAAGTAATAATGGTGAATAAAACAATGAATTTCAAACTCTAATATTCATTGTTTCATTATTTAAATGTAAAAAGGATATATTAAGACATTAACAAAACAGCAATCAAATCAAAACTTCTTAGTATATATATGACAATAAGGTTCGGTACCCCGAAGTTCATAATGATTTTGATGATATTCCTCTGCTTTCCAGAATTTTGTAGCCGGAGTAACCTTTGTCACCACATGATATCCTTTTTCTGTAAGAATATTGATTATTTTTTCTGCTGTTTCTTTTTGTTGCGGAGTAGTATAAAAAATCTCCGAACGGTATTGATCACCAAGATCTGGCCCCTGACCATCTTCTTGTTCTGGATCGTGAATCTCAAAAAACAACTTGGTCAGCTCTTCATAAGTAGTCTTGGCCGGATGAAAAATAATTCTTACCGCTTCAGCATGCCCCGTATCGTGACGGCAAACTTCCTCGTAAGAAGGATTCTCTTTCTTACCACCTATATATCCCGATTCCACAGAAATAGTTCCAGGAGCAGTTTTCATCAAATGTTCAACACCCCAGAAGCATCCTCCGGCAAAGATTGCTATTTCAGTTCTATCACCCGAAACCACTTCATTCTCTTTTATCTTAAATTCTTCCATATTGTTATTGCATTTTTTATTTAGTACTTACGGCAAATATACTTGATTATTCTTAAAAACATCCAAAATAAACAGTAATGAAACTATAATTGTTTTCAAAATTTATACCTTTGTCTTAAGGGCACTTCGCCAATATCAGGTAACTAAAAACCCAAAGGCAATGAAACTAACCTATATTTACCACAGCTGTTTTGCATTGGAATGTGATTTATTCACCATCATTATAGATTATTATGAGGATACAATCAAACCCTCTGAAAAAGGATATATACATTCATATCTGCTCCATCGTCCGGGAAAAATTTACGTGTTATCCTCACATTCCCATCCCGATCACTTCAATCCGGAGATTCTTCTATGGAAACAGCAAAGAGATGATATTCAATATATCTTTTCTCAAGATATTCTGGAATCAGGATTAGCAGCTAAGGAAGATGCCATTTATCTGAACAAACTAGAAACTTACAAGGACAACTTTTTGAGTATCAAGGCTTATGGATCTACTGATATTGGAATCTCATTTCTGATTCAAGCGGAAGGAAAACAAATTTTTCATGCAGGAGACTTAAATAACTGGCACTGGAATGAGGAATGCCCAATCGAGGAATCTCAGGGATACGAAACCAACTATCTAAATGAACTTAAACTGATTGTCAATGACGTTAACCATTTAGACCTGGCAATATTTCCAGTTGACCCCCGATTAGGAAAGGACTATATGAGAGGAGCCGAACAATTCATTAACCAGATACAAACAGATATTTTCTCTCCCATGCATTTTGATGAAGCATATATAAAAGCTGCCGCTTTTACTCTTTATGCAGAAACAAAAAGGTGCGAATCCATAAAATGGGCACATAGAGGAGAACACATAACGATATAACGTTAAAAAGAAGAAAGAATAACAGACTAATTAAAAAAAATAGAATTATGGAAATAAAAAGTAGATTTGACCATTTTAATTTCAATGTATTAAATCTGGAAAAGAGCATTGAATTTTATGCCAAAGCTCTTGGACTAAAGGAGGCCAGACGTCATATTGCAAGCGACGGTTCATTCATTCTAGTATATCTAACAGACGAAACAAGCAGTTTTAGTTTGGAACTCACCTGGCTTAGAGACCGTAAAGAGCCTTACAACTTGGGCGAAAATGAAATTCACCTTTGCCTACGGGTGCCGGGCGATTACGATGAAGTGCGCAAATGCCATAAAGAAATGGGTTGTGTATGTTATGAAAATACCGAGATGGGCCTATATTTTATAAATGATCCAGATGGATATTGGATAGAAATACTACCACTAAAATAATTATTCCATAGCAATCTAATTAAAAACAGAAACACATAAGATGCACTAGTATACATTATCTCTATATCCATATTTATAATAAAACAGATACAAGAAAGAATAAATATGAATATAGAGATAACTTAGGTTATATTAATAAACATTTAATAGAAATGTCATTTATATAATAAAAATATTATTATCTTTGCTCGACATAAAAGAAATAGCATTGATTTTTATATATGCTTTTATTATACGAAACATCCTCAACTTATGAACAAGCAATTTTTAGAAGAGCTCGAGAAAGGCACAAAAAATGCCCTTATCAAAAAGAGAATTATTAATCATTATATTTATAATGGCAATTCAACCATTACCGACCTCTCTAAAGAAGTAGATCTTAGCGTCCCAACTGTCACTAAATTTATTAGTGAGATGTGCGAAGAGGGATTTATTAATGATTACGGCAAACTGGAGACCAGCGGAGGTCGTCATCCCAACTTATACGGTTTAAACCCTAACTCCGGATATTTTATCGGAGTAGATATTAAGCAGTATGATATAAATATTGGCCTGATCAATTTCAAGGGAGATATGGTGGAACTTAAAATGAATATCCCATATACTTTTGAAAATACCGCAGAGTCACTCAACAAACTCTGTCAGTTAATCCTCAATTTCATTAAGAAGTTACCTATTGAAAAAGATAAGATTCTCAATATTAACGTAAATATCTCAGGACGAGTTAATCCAGAATCGGGTTACAGTTATAGCATGTTCTATTTTGAAGAACGTCCTTTGGCCGAAATTCTGTCAGAGAAGTTATCTTTCAGAGTAACCATAGACAATGATACCCGTGCCATGACATACGGTGAATATATGGTGGGAGGAGTAAACAGTGAGAAGAATATTATCTTCGTCAATATCAGCTGGGGACTTGGCATTGGTATTATCATCGACGGAAAAGTATACACTGGAAAATCAGGTTTCTCAGGAGAATTTGGCCATATAAGCACGTACGACAACGAAATCATCTGTCATTGCGGCAAAAAAGGTTGCCTTGAAACTGAAGCTTCCGGATCAGCAATGCACCGAATGCTTATAGAACGAATAAAAGGAGGAGCCAGTTCTGTTCTTTCCGATAAAGTTTTAAATGGCGAAACAGTAACGCTGAATGATATTCTTGATGCGGTAAAAAAAGAAGATATGCTTTGCATAGACATTGTGGAAGAAGTTGGCCAAAAACTAGGGAAACAAATTGCAGGACTGATTAACATCTTTAATCCTGAAATGGTTATTATCGGAGGCACAGTTTCAGTTACTGGTGATTATATCACACAGCCAATAAAAACAGCTATTCGCAAGTACTCTTTGAATCTTGTTAACAAAGATTCGACCATTATCACGTCTAAGCTAAAAGACAAAGCTGGTATTATAGGAGCATGTATGATTGCCCGCACCCGAATGTTCGAGAACTAAAAATTTTGATTCCATAAATGTATTGTGTATTTTTGCAGCAACTATACATAATACATATATGGAATTTTCAGAAGATATAAAGGAAGCTTGCCGGATAATGAATGAAGGAGGAGTTATCCTTTACCCCACAGATACAATCTGGGGAATTGGTTGTGACGCCACTAATCCTGACGCCGTGCGTAAAGTATACGACATAAAAAAGCGTATTGATAGTAAAGCTCTGATTGTCTTGGTAGATACATCTGTAAAAGTAGACTTTTATGTAAGCGATGTACCCGAAGTAGCCTGGGACTTAATTGATTTGGCAGAAAAGCCACTGACTATTATTTATGACGGAGCCCGCAACATGGCCCCAAATCTCTTAGCGGAAGACGGAAGTGTGGGCATTCGTGTTACAAATGAGAAATTCTCCCACCAACTGTGCCAACGGTTCCGCAAAGCTATTGTTTCTACCTCAGCGAATATAAGCGGACAGCCCTCTCCTGCTAATTTTAGCGAAATAAGTGAGGACATAAAATCTGCTGTAGATTATATTGTAAAGTACAAACAGGATGATCTTTCTCCAGCCAAACCATCCAGCATTATTAAGCTTGGAAGAGGAGGAGTTATTAAAATAATTCGGGAATAAAAGAGGAACTGTTAATGAAAATAAGCCAGAGGAAACAACTCATAAAGTATCTTTCAGGAGATTATATAGCAGCCAATGTTATCTGGCTCCTGACAAATATTTACCGATATGACTATATTGCTTCTTCTCTTGGTTTTGACAATTTAACCTCTTATCTTTTTTCAGAAAAGGTATTAACCGGACAGGTTTTTATCCCTCTATTTTGGTTATTACTATACTATTTCTCAGGGTATTATAATAATCCAATGAAAAAATCCAGATTATTTGAGCTTAACAGAACCTTAGTCTCTGTAGAAATCGGAGTACTTATTGTTTTCTTTGCAATAGTAATAAATGATTTACCCAGAGATTATCAGGTCTATTACAAATTGCTAGGCATACTTTTTTTAGGGCAGTTTCTTTTTACTTATGCCATACGGGCGCTAATCACCCAAAAACTGACAAAAAAGATACATAATAGAAAAGCTGGATTCAGCACCCTTATTGTAGGAGCAGGAGAACGTGCACAGAAACTTGCAGCAGAACTCGATTCTCAGCCACAGTCTCTTGGTTATCTTATAACAAGCTTTATTGACATAGAGAAAGATGCTTGTGTAATAAAAGACAAACCGGTGGGAAAATGGGAAGACATCGAAAAGGTTATCAGGGAGCAGGATATCGAAGAGATTATTGTGGCACCTGATTCTACCGATGAGAAGGAACTATTTGAATTGCTAAACGGTCTCTACCACTATAATCTCCCAATAAAGGCTATCACTTTAGAGAACAGCGTATTAGCCCGTAAAGTAAAAATGTCGGCAATATATGGCACACCCATGATTGAGGTTACAAGAGATAATATGTCTGAAGGAGAAAAGAATATTAAAAAAGTGCTTGACCGGATCATAGCTGCCGGAGCCCTGATACTATTGTCTCCGCTCTTTGCCTGGATAGCATGGAAGATTAAAAAAGATTCTCCGGGAAGTATTTTTTATGTTCAGGAAAGGCTTGGCTATAGAGGAAAACCATTTTCGATGATTAAATTCAGAACAATGAAAATGGATGCAGAGAACGGGGACCCACAATTATCATGCGAGAATGACAATAGGGTAACAAATATTGGAAAAATATTACGAAAATATCGTCTGGATGAGCTTCCACAGTTTTGGAACATTCTAAAAGGAGAGATGTCATTAGTAGGTCCACGCCCTGAAAGAAAATTCTATGTGGATCAGATTGTTTGCAAAGCTCCCTACTTATATCAAACATTATCTGTAAAACCGGGCATTACCTCCTGGGGCATGGTAAAATACGGATATGCAAACACTGTAGACAAAATGATTGAACGTTTGCAATATGACCTGATATATCTGGAAAACCGCTCTTTAGGCATAGATATAAAAATTTTAATATATACAATTAGAACAATACTTACCGGTAAAGGTATGTAATATAAAATATGAGAACAGAAAAAATAAGCTTATTACAACGTTTCATTATTTGGCGCGAGAATCATATAAAGGAAAAACAATTTATCCTTTTACTGAGTTTTGTAGTAGGAGTCTGTACTGCTTTTGCTGCTTTAGTTCTAAAATTCCTGATTCATCTGATTCAGAATTTTCTGACAGATAACTTTAACGCCACAGAAGCTAATTACCTTTACCTGGTATATCCGGTTGTAGGTATTTTATTAGTCGGTCTCTTTGTGCGTAATATAGTGAAAGATGACATTAGTCACGGTGTGACCAAAATTCTCTATTCCATTTCACGGAGACAGGGCAGAATAAAAAGACACAATATTTGGTCATCAACCATTGCCAGTGCCATTACCATCGGATGCGGCGGGTCTGTAGGAGCCGAAGCACCAATTGTACTTACCGGTTCTGCCATTGGTTCCAATCTGGGAAGCATGTTCAAGATGGAGCACAAAACATTGATGTTACTCATTGGATGCGGAGCTGCCGGGGCAGTTGCAGGAATCTTCAAAGCGCCCATTGCCGGAGTAGTATTTACACTGGAAGTGCTAATGATCGACCTTACAATGGCTTCACTCCTTCCTCTTTTAATATCTTCAGTTACAGCAGCCACAGTATCTTATATCTTCATGGGCACGGAAGCTATGTTTAAGTTTAATCTAGACCAGGCTTTTGATATGAAGCGTATTCCTTACGTTATATTTTTAGGAATATTCTGTGGACTCGTATCTTTGTATTTCACACGTGCATCTAATTCTGTGGAAACAATTTTCAGTAAGTTAGACGGGCCCTACAAGAAACTTGCGCTTGGCGGAGTTATGCTAAGTATTCTGATCTTCCTCTTCCCGCCTCTCTATGGTGAAGGATATGATACCATCAACCTTTTACTTAAAGGAGCTGCTTCAGGAGAATGGCAAACAGTGATGAATAATTCTCTTTTCTACGGAAACAATCATTTGTTATTAGTCTATTTATTCCTTATTATAGTATTTAAAGTCTTTGCATCAACTGCCACCAACGGAGGTGGAGGTTGTGGTGGTATCTTTGCGCCTAGTTTATTTTTAGGTTGCATTGCTGGATTTGTCTTTTCTCATCTTTCAAATGAACTGGGATTCTTTATTGATTTACCCGAAAAGAATTTTGCACTGATGGGAATGGCCGGAGTTATGGCCGGAGTTATGCATGCTCCATTGCTGGGAATCTTCCTTATAGCTGAGCTAACTGGAGGATACGATCTCTTTCTTCCTTTGATGATTTGTTCAGTAAGTTCTTATCTTACAATTATTATCTTTGAGCCTCATAGTCTTTATTCCATGCGTTTGGCCAAGAAGGGACAGCTTCTTACTCACCATAAAGATAAAACAGTGCTTACGCTGATGAAGATGGAGAATGTTGTTGAAACGGATTTTGAACAAGTATCTCCCGATATGGATCTGGCAGAGCTGGTAAAGGTTATTTCTAAAGCGAAAAGGAACCTATTCCCCGTAGTTGATAATAATGGAATTCTGAAAGGTGTTGTTTTACTTGATGACATACGAAAAATAATGTTCAGACAAGAGCTTTATCATCGCTTTACAGTAAGCAAGCTAATGATATCTGTTCCTGCCAAATTATTAGTGGCCGACTCTATGGAGCAGGTGATGCACACTTTCGATGAAACTCATGCATGGAATCTGCCTGTAGTTGATGAAGAAGGAAAATATGTGGGATTCGTTTCCAAATCAAAGATCTTCAATTCATACAGACAATTGTTGGTACACTTCTCTGAGGATTAACCTGATTATTAAGATATTAAAGGCGCACATAAAAAGAAACAAAAAGTGATGGAAAAGAAAGATCTGAGAATAGTATATATGGGAACGCCCGACTTTGCCGTGGAATCCCTCAAATGCCTTGTTGAAGGTGGATATAATGTGGTGGGTGTAATCACAATGCCCGACAAACCAGCCGGACGAGGACATAAGGTTCAGTTCTCACCCGTAAAGCAATATGCCCTGGAACAGAATCTTCCCCTGCTTCAGCCGGAAAAGCTCAAGGATGAATCATTCATAGAAGCTCTTCAGGAATGGAAAGCCGACCTGCAAATTGTAGTGGCCTTCCGCATGCTGCCCGAAGTGGTTTGGGCAATGCCTCGCCTGGGTACATTTAATTTACATGCATCCCTGCTTCCGCAATACCGTGGAGCAGCTCCAATTAACTGGGCTGTAATTAATGGAGATACAGAAACAGGCATTACCACCTTCTTCCTTCAGCAAGCAATAGATACGGGTAAGGTTATTCAGCAAGTGCATATACCAATAGCCGACACGGATAATGTGGAAGTGGTACACGATAAACTAATGGTACTGGGAGGTAAACTGGTTATTGAAACAGTAGATGCTATTCTTGAAGATCGCGTAAAGCCAATCCCTCAGGAAGATATGGTTCAACCCACAGAGTTACGCCCTGCACCGAAAATCTTTAAAGAGACTTGCCGCATTAATTGGTCGGGAAATGTGAAGCAGACTTATGACTTTATCCGCGGACTATCGCCCTACCCTGCCGCATGGACAGAACTTCACAACGGAGAAGAAGCACCTCTTGCAATGAAAGTTTTTGAAACAGAAAAGATAGAAAAAGAACATACAAACATTCCAGGCAGCATACAAACAGACGGTAAAACCTATCTGCACGTAGCTGTTAAAAACGGATATCTGTCCATCAAATCCCTTCAGTTGGCCGGGAAGAAACGACTTGCCATTGATGAGTTTCTCCGTGGCTTTAAACTTTCAGATGAAATGAATCTTCAATAAAACGAAATAGTATTTTAATAATGCTTTGAAAAGTGCGTTAAGTGATCGAACATTAACGCACTTTTCTTTGTTTTTATTTTGTCATTAGCTAATTATTATGTTTATTTGTATCCATTAACATTAAGTAATAACCCCAAAACAATAGCCTATTGATTATACATTACTCTAATCCCAAAAAAAAGACGTAATGAACAATTTGAAAAAGATGACCGATGAGGAATTGGTTATCCTATATTCAAAAGGAAAAAATCAAGCTTTTGATACACTGCTTAACCGGTATCAGAATAGGTTATATTCCTATATTTATTTCATTGTAAAGAACACCGAACTTGCGGAAGACATCTTTCAGGAGACTTTCGTTAAAGCAATTATGACCATTAAACAAGGACGTTACACGGAAAATGGAAAGTTCCCTGCCTGGCTTACCCGCATAGCTCATAACCTTATCATTGATAATTATCGCCAGGAACGAAATGAAAATGTGGTATCCAATGATAGCTGCGAAGTAGATTTGCTGAATGATATGAAGCTATCTGAAGGAACTATTGAAATGGAAATTATCAACGAGCAGATTCATAACGATGTGCGACATTTGATTAAGTTGCTTCCTGATAATCAGCGGGAAATAATAAACATGCGCTTCTATCAGGATCTCAGTTTTAAGGAGATAGCCGAAACCACCGGAGTAAGTATTAACACCGCTTTGGGAAGAATGCGCTATGCCATCCTCAACCTTCGCCGTATGGCAGAAGAGAAAGAGATAATTCTCACCCTCGAATAAATTATTTATTTCATAAGCATACTAAAGATCTGTTTCCTACGTTCTTACAATAAACAGAAAATAGTATGCCTATGAAATGTAATATTACTCAAACAAATTCTCAACAGAAAAAAAACAAACAGGCTATTAAAGCTAAGGATGCGCTGCGTCCCGGCAAGGAAACACTAAACTTTCTAAAACTGTTTGCCCGCAATTATCACGTTGAACCGTCAATGCCTGAAGGTTTACAAGGAATCATCCTGGGATAACCCGTTATACATTCTAATTCTCCTGTACAGAACATTGCAATCTTTTGTACAGAAGAATTAATTGTCTTGTACAAGAGAATAGCTATTCCCCGCCAATAAATAAAAGAAGCCCGAATAAAAGGCTCCGGGTTCAATTATTTTGTTTATTTTTGCACAACGAAACATACAGCAAGAGAGTCATGAAACATAAAATTTCCCCATCACTGCTCGCTGCCAATTTTTCCAATCTGGCAGAAGATATCGAAATGATAAACCGAAGCGAGGCCGACTGGTTGCATCTTGATATTATGGACGGTGTGTTTGTTCCTAATATTTCCTTTGGATTTCCCGTTATTAAAGCAGTCAGCAGAATCTGTGAAAAGCCGCTTGATGTGCATTTGATGATTGTAAATCCCGAGAAATTTATTCCGCAAATAAAAGCAGTTGGGGCAAAAATTATGAATGTACATTACGAAGCCTGTCCGCACCTTCACCGGGTAATTCAACAAATCCGCGAAGCCGGAATGGAACCTGCTGTAACTATAAACCCATCCACTCCGGTATCTTTGCTGAAAGATATAATAGAAGACGTATATATGGTTCTGATTATGAGCGTAAATCCGGGATTTGGCGGTCAAAAATTCATTAAACATTCAATAGAAAAGGTGAAGGAACTCCGACTGTTGATAGATAAAACAGGATCAGATGCACTGATTGAGGTAGATGGCGGTGTAAATAAGGAAACAGCCACTCTGTTACTGGATGCAGGAGCCGACGTACTTGTTGCAGGCAATTCAATCTTTTCTGCGCCTTCCCCTGAAGAGATGATTCATCAGCTAAAAACATTATAATCATACTGTGCAGCTGCCTTTACATCTGCACAGATATCCCTTTGTCCGATTTCTCGTACCCCTGATAATCGGGATATATTTCAGTCATTCATTTCTCCATGAAACAGACTGTAGCAGGATTGTTATGGGTTCACTTTGCCTTTTGTGTATCATCTCCTTTCTTCTTTATCATCTTTTCAGGAAATATACATTCAGGTGGCTTACAGGTACTTGCATTTATCTATTGCTCTTCACTCTGGGCACTGTAATAACGGAATTTCATTTATCATCCGCCCACTACCAGTGGCCTGTGGAAAAGAGTGTTTACAAAGCTCTGCTCACGGAAGAGCCACAGGAGAAAGAGCGCAGCATATTGTGTCCTGTAACCGTCATGATAAGACAGGATTCATTAGGCATTCATCCGATACAGAAAAAGGTATTGCTTTATCTCACCAAAGATTCACTCAGCAAACAAATAAAACGTGGTGATAAAATATTGTTCTATGGCCAGATTAATGCGCCTCGCAACAATGGCAATCCCGAAGAGTTTGATTACGCTTCTTATCTGATTCATCAGGGAATTAGCGGAACAGCCTTTGCATATACCGGAAATTGGAAACCGGCAGGGCACGATGCTTCGCGGACTCTGGAACAGATTGCTCTGGATTACCGGAAACTGTTATTGGGAAAAATAAAGAGTCTGGGATTCTCGGGAGATGAATATACCGTTCTCTCAGCATTGGTGCTGGGATATCAGAACGAACTGAGTGAAGAAATACGTGAAAGTTACTCCATCTCAGGAGCCAGCCATGTACTTTCGCTCTCAGGGTTACACATCGGCTTTCTTTATTTTCTACTTGATTTTCTGCTTGGTTTTGCCAATAAAAGGAAAGATTCGCTCATTGCCAAACAACTAATCATAGTAGTTCTTTTATGGGGATTCGCATTCCTCACCGGACTACTTTCTCCGGTTATCCGTTCTGTGATTATGTTTTCACTTATCGCGCTTTCCAAAATACGGAATAATCAGCCCGTTACGCTGAACACCCTGGCAGTGGCCGCTCTGCTGATGTTGATTTACAACCCTTTTTATCTGTATGATGTCAGCTTTCAGCTATCTTTCTCCGCAGTAGCAGGAATTGTAATGATTCAGCCGTGGCTTTATAACCGGGTAAAGGTGGAAAACCGTATCGTGAAATATGTGTGGGGACTGATGAGTGTCTCCATTGCCGCACAGATTATTACCGCTCCCATTGTGCTCTACTATTTCTCTCGTTTCTCCACCCATTTTCTGCTGACTAATATCATTGTAGTTCCATTGGTTTCGGTCATTATGTATCTGGCGGTTTTTACGCTTTGCATAGGATTCATTCCCCCTCTGCAGGCTCTTTTGGCCTATCTGCTGAAGGAATCAATTAAATTACTAAACGGAACAGTTGTTTTTGTTGAGCACCTACCCTATTCTTCTATTGACCACATCTGGCTGAACACCGTAGACGTTGCCGTCTTTTATCTTATCTTTCTTTTCTTCAGTCTCTATTTTATGGCTAAAAAACGGTGGGCACTGTTTAGCCTGCTGTCATGCATATTAGTTCTATTTCTTTTTCATGCCGAAGAAACATATAGACATCAAAACATTCGTTCCATTGTTTTCTATAATGCCCGCAACTGCCCCACAGTTCACTTAATTGAGTCGCGGGAAACTTCATATCTCTTTTCTGCCGAAAAAGATAGTATTCACAAAAAATTGCGTTACGCCGCCCGCCGTTTCTGGGATAAAAATCAGTTAAACAGTCCGCAAACACTTCCTTCAGAGTATAGTGGAAAAGGAATATGGAGACACAACAACATGCTCTGCTTTGAAGGAAAAACTATCTGCATGATAAAAGACAACAGTTGGCGAAACAAAATATCCGATAAACCGTTATACATTGATTATTTATATATCTGCAAAGGCTATAAAGGAAAATTGGTGTGGCTTATGCCCCTTTTTAATGCAAAGAAAGTGGTTATAGATGGCTCCATAAGTGATTATCACAAGGAAGCATTCAAGAAAGAATGCACACTTTTAGGAATGAACTTTATTTCGTTATCCGAAAAAGGAGCCTGTCAAATCGCTCTTTAATATAATTTAATTTGTACTTTTGCATCTGATAATGAAGAAAAAACAGTTATGTTGACAAAAATAATAAACCAGGCTAATATTGATCTTTTCGGAGAGTGGCTCAAAGAAACGGAAAAGATAGTTATTGTAACACATGTTTCTCCTGATGGAGACGCAATGGGCTCCTCTTTAGGACTTTATCATTTTCTTATTTCACAGAATAAGACAGTAAATATTATAGTACCTAATGCCTTTCCCGAGTTTCTGAAATGGATGCCCGGAGCAAAGAGCATCACACTTTACGATAAGAGCAAAGAGAATGCCGACAAGCTCATTGCAGATGCCGACATGATTTGTTGTCTTGATTTCAACGGACTGAAACGAATTGAAGGAATGGGCAATGCAGTAAAAGAGGCCAAAGCCCGCAAAGTAATGGTCGATCATCATCCATTCCCGGACGATATCTGTTCCATTGTAATGTCTCACCCGGAAATATCCTCTACATCTGAATTGGTATTCCGTTTAATATGCCGCCTGGGATATTTTGACGAAATGACCAAGGAAGGAGCCGAATGTATTTATACAGGAATGATGACCGACACCGGTAGCTTTACTTATAATTCAAACAGCCAGGAAATATACTACATCATCAGTCAGCTGATATCTAAAGGCATTGATAAAGACGATATTAACCGTAACGTTTACAACACTTACTCAGAATGCCGCCTGCGCCTGATGGGATATGTACTTCACACAAAGATGAAAGTGTATCCTGAACATCATGCAGCTATGATCTCACTTACTCAGGATGAGCTGAAAGAATTCAGCTATGTAAAGGGCGATTCAGAAGGATTTGTCAACATTCCTCTATCTATTAAAGATGTAAAATTCTCTGTTTTCTTTCGGGAAGACACAGACATGATAAAAGTATCATTACGGTCGGTAGGAGAATTCCCTTGCAACAAATTTGCATCCGAGTTTTTCGGCGGTGGAGGGCATCTGAATGCTTCCGGAGGAGAATTTTACGGAACTATGCAGGAAGCAATTGACACCTTTGAACAAGCTTTAGATAAATATAAACCTTTATTAACGACAAATAATTAGTTATTTAAACATAATTGCATCGCAACATTGCGGCATTTACCATCTGAATAACTATTTTTGTACGGAATATTAATATGCAAATATGAAAAAACTAACTTTACTGCTATTCTCTTTACTTATAGTGGGATTCGCTTTTCAATCCTGTAGCAATAGTCAAAAAACTTATGCAGAAATGCAGGCCGATGAAACAAAAGCTATTAAGGATTTTATCCAAAAAAATAATATTGAAGTTATAAGCACCGATAAGTTCCTGCAACAGGATAGTACAACAACGGGAAATCAATATGTATTATTCTCCGATGACGGTGTGTATTTACATATTGATAAGAAAGGCGGCAAAATGGCTAAAAGTAACGACGTTATCCTAACTCGTTTTCTGGAGATTAGCGTTGCCACCGGAGACAGTACATTGTCCAACTACTATGACAATACCAGTATAGATCAGTTTAGATACACCAAGAATAGTTATTCAACTTATGGACAGTTCTTTATGGAACAAAGCCAGAAAGCTTATATGCTAAGTGCTTATGGAAGCGCAGTTCCTGCCGGTTGGTTATTGCCACTTCTGTACGTGGGAGACGGATCTAAGATAAAAGTGATAGTTCCCTCAGCTAAAGGACACAGTACAGCGCAACAATATGTAACTCCCTATTTTTACGAAATAGAATACAAAATTTACTAAGAATTATGACACTTATTAAATCAATTTCTGGTATCCGTGGAACTATTGGCGGACATGCCGGAGAAGGGCTAAACCCGCTTGACATAGTAAAATTTACTTCCGCTTACGCAACATTGATAAGAAAGACTACTAAATCAACAAGCAATAAAATTGTTGTAGGCCGCGATGCTCGTATCTCAGGAAAGATGGTTAATAATGTAGTTATCGGTACCTTAATGGGTATGGGTTATGACGTGGTAGATATTGGCCTGGCCTCTACTCCTACTACAGAACTTGCTGTTACCATGGAAGGTGCTTGCGGAGGGATTATCCTTACTGCCAGCCACAATCCAAAACAATGGAACGCACTGAAACTACTGAATGAGTACGGAGAATTCCTTAACGCAGCAGAAGGAGAAGAAGTGCTTCGCATTGCTGAAGCTGAAGAGTTTTCTTTCGCAGAAGTAGACAGTCTGGGAGCTTACCGTGAAGATTTAAGTTACAACCAAAAACATATAGACAGCGTACTTGCGCTGAAACTTGTTGATGTGGAAGCTATCCGCAAAGCAAACTTCAGAGTAGCTATTGACTGTGTAAACTCTGTGGGAGGAATTATTCTTCCTGATTTATTTGATGCACTGGGCGTGAAGCATGTAGAAAAGCTGTATTGCGAACCTAACGGAAACTTCCAGCATAACCCGGAACCGCTTGAAAAGAATCTTGGAGACATTATGAATCTGATGAAAAGCGGAAAGGCTGACGTTGCATTCGTTGTTGACCCTGACGTTGACCGCCTTGCAATGATTTGCGAAGACGGAAAAATGTACGGAGAAGAATATACATTGGTAACTGTTGCCGACTATGTATTAAAACATACACCGGGTAATACTGTTTCAAACTTAAGTTCAACCCGTGCACTTCGTGACGTAACCCGTAAATACGGACAGGCTTACAATGCTGCTGCCGTAGGCGAGGTAAACGTGGTAACTAAAATGAAAGATACAAATGCAGTTATCGGTGGTGAAGGCAATGGAGGAGTTATCTATCCTGAAAGTCACTACGGACGCGACGCATTGGTTGGTATCGCTCTTTTCCTTAGCCATCTTGCTCACGAAGGAAAGAAGGTTAGCGAACTGAGAGCTACATATCCTCCTTACTTTATTGCTAAGAATAAAGTTGAGTTAACTCCGGCTATTGATGTAGATGCCATTCTTGCTAAGGTAAAAGAGATCTATGCCAAAGAAGAAATTAACGACATTGATGGCGTAAAGATTGACTTCCCTGATAAATGGGTTCACCTGAGAAAGAGTAACACAGAACCAATTATCCGTGTATATTCTGAAGCCTCAACCATGGAAGCTGCCGAAGAAATTGGTCAGAAAATTATGGATGTAATTGCGGAACTGGCAAAATAAAAGCCGTTCTTTACAATATAAAACGAGCGAAGAAGCAAAGCCTGCTTTCTTCGCTTTTTTTATTGCCCTGATATTATTCCGTACACCCGGGTGTATGTTTTTTGTATACCCGGATGTAGCACTCTCCTCCATCCGGGTGTACGGCTATTGTCCACCCGGGTGTACAATAAATTGCCTGCCCTGATAAATAAAATCAGCGGCATACAAACGATAAAAAACTTGCGAGAGTATTATTAACAGGTAGAATCAACCAAAATCAGGACGAGACACAGGTGCTAGACTGCTAGAGTACCGCTAGACTTCTTCAAGGAAGTCTAGCACCTATATATTACTTACAGTCAAGCAATTACAGCATCACCGCTAGACTGCTAGAGATATTTCTCATTTTTAATATTTATGAGAGAAAGATATGCAGATTCAAACGGTAGAAAATAGTTAATGTCTTTTTGAAGAGAAAAGGGAAGAAACCCAAAGCAAAGCTATAGCGCCTACAGTTGCAGTAACCAAATGTCCAATGGTGCCTGATGTATAGATACCAAGCATACCAAAAAGCCAGCTCCCCAATACACCACCAATGATTCCGAGAATCAGGTTTACCAAACATCCAAAGCCGCCGCCTCTCATTATCTTGCCGGCCACATAACCAGCTATAATACCAATAATAACACCGCCAAATATTCCCATAACGCAATCTTTTTAAAGGTTATACTATTTTTAAGCTAATCATTCAAACCGGGAAGCAAATTCACACGCTTAATCTCGCCTTCAAAATTCGGAGTAAAAACATCCTTTCCGATATTCTCCTTAATCTCCTGAATGCTCCAGAATCTTCCGCCTGCCAGTTCATCCTTATTGGGAGTTATCTCACCATTGTATGTTGTTTTATAAACAAAGACCAACTCTTTCTCAACTTTAGATTCAAACACGTAATTGGCAATAAACTTAGGTTCGTATTCAGTTATGCCAAGTTCTTCACGCACTTCACGTTTAAGCGCTTGCTCGGCATTCTCACCTAAATCCACGTGTCCGCCTACGGCAGTATCCCATTTATCGGGCTGAATATCTTTCCAGGCGGGACGTTTCTGAAGAAACAATTCACCTTTATCGTTGAATACATGAAGATGCACCACCGGATGCAACAGTTTACTTCCATTGTGGCACTCCCCTCTTGAGGCAGCACCGGTTATATTTCCCAGTTCGTCAACCAACGGAAACATCTCTTCACTATTATCTTTATTCATAGGTCTGTTTATTTAAGGAATCAGCAACGAACTATCTCCGTAACTCAGGAAACGGAAATCGTGACTGAGCGCATAATCATATATCTTCTTCCAGTTTCCTTGCACAAATGCCGAAACAAGCAGCAACAAAGTACTCTGTGGCTGATGGAAATTAGTAACCATAGCCTTTACAATACGATATTCATATCCGGGAGCAATAATTATCTGCGTACTGCTGTGCAGCGTATTTATATTATGGCGATCCATATAAGCAAGAATCTGCTGAAGAGCCTCAACGGCTGTCAACTCAGAAAGATGTTTGTATGGTTGCCACTGTTTCACATGAAGTTCCTCTTCACCGGCATTGGGATTCTGGCTCAATGTAACACCCATCTGATAAAGACTTTCCAGCGTACGAACCGAAGTAGTACCAACAGCCACGGCCCTGCCTTGGTGAGCAATCAGTCTCTCAATCGTTTTCCGGTTCACGGAAATAAACTCCGTATGCATTTCGTGATCAGCAATCTCTTCACTCTTCACCGGACGAAACGTACCGGCACCCACATGCAGAGTAAGCTCTTCCAGTTCCACGCCATGCTTTTCCAGATCCTGCATTACCCTTTCAGTAAAATGAAGTCCGGCAGTTGGGGCAGCAACAGAACCATCAATCTTAGAATATACAGTCTGGTAAGTCTCCTTATCACTCTCCTGAGTCTCTCTGTTGAGATACGGAGGAATAGGCAGTTCACCTACCACCTCTAATATTTCAGAGAAAGTAACCTCTTTATTGTTCCATGTAAAATCAATCCAATGACTTGTTCCGCGACACTCTCCGCGAGTAGCCTTTAACATAATAGGCATACCTTTCACGGTTATCTCACGGCAAAGATCGCCCTCTTTCCATTTCTTCAGATTACCAACCATGCAAAGCCAGCTGCACTTCTCAGTCTGCTGAAAAGAAAGTACATAATCATTCGGAGCAATTGGTTCGAGACAGAAAACTTCAATCAACGCACCAGTCTCCTTTCGGAAGTGCAGACGAGCCTGAATCACCTTCGTATTATTAAATATCATCAGACTTCCCGCCGGAATCAGTTCCGGAAGAGAAGTAAAAATAGTTTCACTTATCTCTCCATGTTTATATACCAATAACTTCGACTGATCTCTCACAGGAAGTGGAAATTTGGCAATGCGTTCATCCGGCAGCGGATAATTGAACTCACTTATCTTAATATGTTTTGTTTCTTCCATCTTTTCTTTGTCTATCTCGGCAAAATTAGTGATATTTGACGGATAATTGAGCAAATTTGCTCAAAGAACTTTAAACATAGAAAGAATATGGCTATTAAAATAGGTGATAAAGTGCGCTTCCTGAGTGAAGTAGGAGGCGGAATTGTGACAGGATTTGCAAGGAATGAACAAGTAATAGTAGAGGGTGAAGATGGGTTTGAAGTACCAATGCTTATACGTGAATGTGTAGTTATTGAAACGGACGATTACAACTTAAAAAGAAAGCCTGCTGATACATCTAAGTCTGGTTCAAAAGAAGCTAAACCCGAAGCAAAGATTACTGCTCCGCAAATCATTTCCCGCCCGGTAGAAACCCGCGAAGGTGAAGCTTTAAATGTTTTTCTGGCATACGTTCCGGTTGATTCCAGGGCTATCTCCACTACTCCTTTCGAGGCTTATCTGGTAAACGATAGTAATTATTATATCTATTACAATTATCTCAACGCAGAAGGAAAAGCATGGAACAGTCGTTCACACGGATTGATTGAGCCAAACACCAAACTATTCCTGGAAGAGTTTACCAAAGACGCCCTGAATGAGCTGGAACATGTAGCTGTGCAACTAATAGCATTCAAAGATTCCAAAACATTTATCCTGAAACCGGCAGTAAGCGTGGAACTTCGTATTGACACCGTTAAGTTTTACAAGCTTCACACCTTCCGTGAATCAGTCTTTTTTGAAGATCCATCCCTGGTATACGATATTGTAAAAGACAATCAGCCGGCAAAGCAAATGTATGTTTCCGCACAGGAAATAGAAGAAGCCTTGCTTGCTAAAAAGAATGTGGACAGACCGGTTGCAACTCCCATTGTAAAAAAGGTAATAAAGAACGAAGTCATTGAAATAGACCTACACATCAATGAGTTACTGGATGATACCAGCAACATGAGCAACAAAGAGATTCTGGATTACCAATTGGATAAATTCCGTGAAGTACTAGAAGAAAACAAGGACAAGAAAGGTCAAAAGATTGTCTTCATCCACGGAAAAGGTGACGGTGTATTACGCAAAGCTCTCCTTGAAGAACTGAAACACAAATACAAAACTTACCAAAGTCAGGATGCTTCTTTTAAGGAGTATGGTTTTGGGGCTACTATGGTTACTATTAAATAATTTACTCCATCCGATATTACGAAATATCGAGATTAAGGTTTATTCTATTCATATAAGAGAAGAGTGTAGAATAGGCTATTGTAATTCATAATAGAAAACAATATATCAACCCCAATCATGAAACTATCAATAATATATTTCAGCAAAAGCGGCCATACAAAAGAGATGGCAGAGATCATAGCCAACGGAATGAAAAGCATTCCCGAAATTGAAGTAGGAATCTTTGATCTGGATCACATTGACGATGAATTTCTGGCAGAAAGTAAAGCCGTGGTGTTTGGAACACCAACCTATTATGCAAATACATGCTGGCAGATTAAGAAATGGTTCGATGAGTCGAGAAACTACAAGCTGGAAGGCAAGATTGGTTCTGTATTCGCAACTGCGGATTATGCACAAGGTGGTGCAGATACCGCTATTCTAACTATTATTAATCACCTGATGGTAAAAGGAATGTTGGTATACTCAGGCGGTTCGGCTCTGGGACAACCATTTATTCACCTTGGTGCTGTAGCTCTGAAAGAGAACTTTGAGCAGAGCAAGCCAATGTTCGAGGTATTTGGACAGCGTATCGCAACCAAATCCGTTGAATTATTTGCTTCTTCGAAGATATAAAATAACGATACTAAATTTATAAGTTATCATTTCGTTGACTTTAACGAAATGATAGAGATTGATAACATAACAAGCCTCTTTATCATTGATATAAAATAAATCAAGTTATGAAACAAATCAACACTGCCCTACTCTCTTTCGGCATGAGCGGAAGAGTGTTTCACGCTCCTTTTATAAATTTGCATAAAGGTTTCCACCTTGCTGGTTCATGGGAGAGAAGCAAAAAACAGATTCAGGAGTTTTACCCCGGAACACATTCTTATGATTCTTTTGAAGCTATATTGAATGACGATTCTATTGATTTGGTTGTGGTAAATACACCTGTATATTCTCATTTTGAATATGCGGCAAAAGCTTTGAAGGCGGGCAAGCATGTGGTGGTTGAGAAAGCTTTTACATCTACAGTTTCAGAAGCTGAAGAGCTTAAAGCTATTGCTTTGGAACAGAACAGGCAAATTGCAGTTTTCCAGAATAGAAGATGGGATAGTGATTTCAGAACGGTAAAGCAGGTTATTGATAGTGGCGTTCTTGGCGAAATCAATGAAATGGAAATCCACTTCGATCGCTTTAACTTGCAACTTAGTCCTAAAAAGCATAAAGAGGAGCCTAATTCAGGAGCAGGAATAACCAGAGATCTTGGTCCGCACATTATAGATCAGGCTTTATACTTATTTGGTATGCCGGACGCTGTCTTTGCAGATTTAAGAACAACCCGCCCCGATTCCATTGTTGAGGATTGTCTCGATATTCTTCTTTACTATCCTTCATTCAGAGTCAGAATAAAAGGTGGATTTATTGTAAAAGAGGTTCTTCCTGCATACATTGTTCATGGTGCAAAAGGCTCTTTCCTGAAATCTCGTGCCGATGTGCAGGAAGCTGATCTTCAGAAAGAATTACTGCCTGATGCGCCTAACTGGGGAACTGAACCAAAATCGGAAGAAGGGCTTATCAATTATGATGTTGATGGAGAAAATATCCGCAAAAAGATAGAAACATTACAGGGTAATTACCTTGAATTCTATAACGGAGTATATAATTCTCTTACACAAAATAAGTCCATGCCGGTTACTGTAGATGATGGCATTCGCGTTATGAAAATCATAGAAGCTGCTTTCCAGAGCAGTGAAGCAAGAAAAGCAATAACTGTCATTGACTGAACATATAATGAAATAAACAATCTGCCACCTGATTAAATAAGTTATTAATTGGGTGGCAGATTGTTTTTAAGATAATCATTATTATTTTTCTATATACTGTTTTAGCCTATTCACTTAACCAAAGTTTTAGTCTGTCAATAATCTCCTTCTGAACTTCCGGTTTCATTGTGCCGATACGTGTTCTGTGAGAGCCATCGGGCTGAACGTAAACTTTAATGTTCTGTTTGCCTTTAATCCAGGTACAGCCGGAAGCACCCCACGGATCAATTCCCCCATAGATAAAAATCATCTTAGGATCATTCTTTTTCAGGAACTTCATTGTATTTTTATATAAAGTTTTATCAAAACGGATTTTCTGCAATTCATCAGGAAGCATAAGGCGACGAAGATAATCTTTAGTAGTCTTCAAAGACATGTATTTACGAAAAGGTTTCATGTCGTAACCATAGTACCCTAGTTCACGGGCTGCTTGCACATTAAAAGAGGTATATGGTGTTTGTTTTGAGAAATAATCGGGCTCAATCATTGCTATAAAATGATTAAATATTTCTTCATTACTTGCAGTCAGAGCTGGAATTTTCTCCATTGGTGTACCCCATTGCCACAGACCAAATGCATATTCCATCACACAATAATCAAATATATCTTCTTCGGAAGCTCTGAAAACATACTTCTTCTCTTCGCAATGTTTACGAAACAACGGCATCAACTCTGCCTTGCGTTTCAGAAGTTCTAATTGGAACTCTTTTACTTTCTGACGATTCTCAGCTGTAGAAACCTTATTCTCAATAAACGGCTGGTGACGACCATCTTCCACGGAACGATTAAGAGGTGCAACATACGGAACTGAGATATCCACATCATTAGGGAAATAGGTACGGTAAAAGAGTGTGGTCTGCCCACCTTTGCTTATACCTGTTGATATCCATTTGCCCGGATAGATGCTTTTCAGTGCATTGCGTACCTGATGAAGATCATTGAGTGAATTTTCTACCGTCAAGTAATCCCAGTTACAGGGATTAGGCATGGATTTTCCAAAATAACGATATTCCACGAATACTACATTTGTATTCAATAACTTTGAGAGTTCTTCAACATAGTTTTCACGGGTTGCATAATCGGCCCAATAGCCTTCGGTAACAATCACCGTAGGACGATCGTAGCCCGCATGACCTACAATTACCCGCTGAAGGAATTTACCTGCCTGAGGATTCTTATAATCCAGTGGATGTTCAAACATCATGGTATATTTTTCACTGTATTGCGTACTTTTCAAAGGCTCTACTCCGCTTACTCCGGGCAGTGCCGCCAACTTACTTTTCAGGTCTCCCTGCGCAGCGTTCAGCAACAATGGGAACAGCAGCAACAGCAGGAATAACATGAAACGGGATTCTTGTTTTCTCATTTGTGATTTATAATTTAAATATTCTGAATGCAATGTTACATATTAACAGTTAAACAGAATACAAAAATAATATAGAAAACTAATAGAATAATACATAGTGCTGTAAAAGAGCAATGGTAGCAGAAAAATGCAAACTGAACCATCACTCCCTCACTTTTTGACCTACATTACTAGTTATAAGATAATTAACCCGTGATGGATAGCATTTTGTCCCTCACTGATCCATCACTATTCAGCTCCATCCCTCACGATATTAACTTTCAATAACATAAAAACCAACGTAAAACAGCTGCAATACCTTCTGTTCATTATGCCAGAACAGACAAAAGCACATTAGGAACAAAAAGTTCATCGTAATGTAAAATCAGAAGCAACAATTCTTTAGAGCAAACTTATGAACGAAAAGCAGATCAACTAAGCATCTTGATTAAAGACATTAAGTGAGTTCACGGATGAGAACTCATGGGTTCTCGATTGAGGGCCCATGGGTTCACAAATGAAGGCTTATGGGTTCACAGATGAGGGCTCACTTATATTTGCAAGATAAAACCGTTATTCTCTTTCTAAAAGTGAGTTATTATTATCCGTATAGGTCTTACTATCAAATATTTAAAATAAAATAATTGTAATTATTCATTTCTTCAGAGAGAACTTGAGCTGTATAAGATAAAGTAAAATGGTGGCAGATGGTAGATAGTAGTGGCAGACAAATTGTATCAAAAATTTATCTACCACCTCTAGAAAGCCTATTAACAGGTACGTTTATTCAAAAATGGTGGCAGGTAGCAGATCAATTTGCGTTTTTTTGTTTGTAGAGAGCTGAAGCGATAAATTTAAGTTATAAAACGTAAAAAGTCCGCCTGTTTTATTACAAAAAGGCAGACTTTTACTCAAAAAAACTAATCTATTATTTAACCACTAACTTCATTGTCTTTTTATTTTCACCGGAAATGGCTGTAACAAGATACAAGCCGGCAGCAATGCCACCCGGTAACTGAATTTTTCCGCTTCCTGTGAGATTCTGCTGATATAGCATTTGACCATTAACATTGCATATCAGTACTGGAATTATCGGGGTGGTAGAACCTGTAATCGTTACGTTAACTTCTTCACCGCGATTTACAACATTTTGTGTAATGGATGCATCAAAGGTTTTTGCAGCCTTTACATCCTGTATACTGGTATAGGTCGCGTCTGTATAAGTCTTATCATAATTATACCATGCATACTTAGTAGCAGCAGGAGACACGCATCCTTTTCCCATTTTTAAACGATAGTCAAAATGAGCTTTACGGGTTTTCTCACCTTCATAAATGTAGTCGGTATTGGTAATAATAGCAAAAACAACCCCATTCGCAGGCTTTTCGTGTAATGCCATTGTACATTCACCGCAATATACCGGTTCACTATAATAGGTGGTTCCTGCTGCTGTGCGATAACATAACTGACAAGTCATGTGTTCACCAATGGGTTGGAAATCTACAGACACTGTATCACCAACTACATGCAGCGGAATCTGGTTAGCGCCCGACCATCCGGGAGTGGTACGGTATTCAGGAGTAAGAAGTCCGGTACCATCATTGGTCACTTCTACATAAGGAGTAGCATACCAAACTGTAGGAGTGAGCCAGGAAGGTGTCCATTCACTTGTAATCTTTGTCTGGAAATAGTCATTCATAATCTTACGGAATGCAGATGACCATTTACCCATATCAACAACAGCCTGTTTGGCACGATACTCTGTAATCAAACGACGCATCTGATTATCCCCTAAAGCTTTGCCCATACCCTCGAGTACACGGCCTTCACAATTACGCCATATCCAGGGAACACTACCAATGCCCATAGTTTCTCCTAAAAAGACTGGCCAGTTATTGGCATATTGCATTCCTCCCAGATAAGTTCGCCAGGTACATACCTGAGCACCGCTGCTATTAGTCATATTCACACCTTCGGCAGAAGGCCCTCCAAAAGTATCATCCTGTAACCAGCCGCTGTAGCATTCAATTGGCATAAACGGCGCCAGACATGGACCGCCATTCAAATAACCAACCGAACTGTAGTCACCGGTTTGTTGAGCTGTGGCCTGTAATTGCAACCAGGTATTACCGCCTTCCTGAAACCAGGCTGAGTTTTTGCAGCCAGGCAGATCAGCTAACACTGAATGTATACCTTCATGAACACATGCTCCTGTCTGATAATCGGCATCAGTATATTTAAATTTTGGATCAAAACACGCTATCGGATAATATGAAAGAAGCACCATTGGCCATTCTTCACCATTATAATTGACAGAACCCTGCCAACCGCCCAATGCAGTACTGTCAGCATTATCAGTACTCATACCGGATCCATACAGATAAATTGTGCTATAATAACCATTCTTGGCACGTTTATCAGGTGGCCATCCCATTGTATCGCGGAAATATTTAAAATTGGTATTCATACTTTTAAGAAGATTATCAATAGCCGTATTAGTAACCTCGCTTCTACGATTCTTTCCATAACGAAGCGCCCACCAACCGGAAGTAACCGTTCCGGCAACATTCGATGCATCATCCAGTATTTTGGTTGGAGCCTCTAACTGAGGAAATTCATCACGAAAGTTATAATTCAGAGCCGGACTATATGCAGACCAGGCATAATTAGCACCCTTTGTTGAGGAATCAGAAACATTAAGAATATAAGTAGCACTTGTAGTTGAACCGCATGGGCGGATATAAGTCACAGTATAAGCTCCTCCACTATTGGCAGTGAGGTTTTCCAATGTTACATTCTGAGTATTTGCCGTAAATCCATTCGGGCCGGACCAGCTCCATTTGGCCGTTTCCTGATCACCATTAGGCAATGTAGCTTCAGGAGCCAAGAGAACAGCATCACTTAAATGAAGGCTCAACTGAGATTTCTTCTCAAGAGTACCGCTGTTTACCTTTGAATAGGAAGTCAATGTAGCAGGATCACAAGAACTTGTATAAACACCTTTCACTTCCCACTCCACGAGACCGGTCTGTGTAGTGCTCTTCATGTAAAGACGAATTTTATTGGAATAAAGAGCCAGATTAACTGAATTGAATTTATTGAGTTCAAGACCTACGCTACTGGATTTTACCCATTGTATTCCATCCCAATACATTATATAGGCATCTGTAGGGTTTCCTAAACCACCGTTATCTGTAAACCAATAGACATTGACACTTGTTATCTGATTGTTGTATGGCCAGTCATATTCCACCCAGTCGTATTGTCCATAGGAGTCTTCTCCACGCCAGTTACCATAAATAGCATAGGTACGATCTGTGGAGTTTTTGCACAATAAACCATCATTGACGGCAGCCAGACTTTCCCAGGAGGCAACATTCGAAGTGGACACTGTACAAGTCGATCGTAATGCCAGATTTTCAATGTTAATAGCAAAAACATTTGAGCCTATACACATCAAAGTTGCTATCAGCAGACATTTTGTAATAGTTTTTTTCATAATATTGGTTTTTAAAGATATGTTTTTCAATACCAAATATGAAAAAAGTATTTTTATATGTCTGATAATAATAATACAAAAATAGTCCAATAGACTATATGAATAGCTATTGGACTATTTTTGCATTAATATGTTTTACTTTCTACTTATGCATCCAGATAGATTGTACTTTTTTACGGATTGCTACTATATTCATTGAAGAAACCACAACAAATAAAGTTGTTCCAATAGCTACGGCAGGAATAATTGTTCCGGCAGCCAGTTGAGGGAAGAGTGAGGATACAATACCCATGTAGTAGGAACGCGCCCAGCTCACCAATATTATAGCCAGAATAAGAACCACAAAATTCAGTCCTAGCGTAAGTATCTGATAAGGCAAGGCTACCCGGCCAGGACTATACCCTAACAACAACAGATTCTCCAGCTTCGTGGTGTTCTTTTGCAACAACAGGTAAATGCTGAGCATTAAAATATAGAACGAAAGAACGCTGATAAGAAGCCCTACAGCCAATACAATTCCGGTAGTCAGCTTCAGGAAATAGGTTGTTTTCCCGGCATCCAGTTTATTATCTTCCGTTTCATATCCTTTCTTCTGAAAGAATTTGGCTATATTCTCATCTGCAGGATTCTTCACTTCCACAATCAAGCGTGAAGGTTGCACCTGTTTACCGGGAGCATAAATCTCGTTTGCCCAGTTTATAAATTCCTCTGGTACAAGAATTGTATTCAAACGGCTTGAGAAGCCTACTATGTTACCTTTATATTTCTCTACCTTATTATTTCCCCGAATCAAGATATCGAGCTTAATCATTCCCATCAGTCCTTCAGAAAGTTTTGGAAGGCTACGCGACTGCGCAAACCCGAAGTTATAAAGGTTCAGATAATTACGGGGAAGAATAATAGGAATAGTATGAGAATTCTTATCAAAATGCCATTTCTGTAGACTTACATCCACATAATCATTAGGCACAGATTCAAAAAACATTTCTGTGGAAAGATGAAAATCGGATTGATCCATCCCAAATCCTGCAGTAACCGAGAACTGGGAAGGTATAAACGAACCTACATTTTTAGCGAATGACTGAGATTTAACTTCGCTGAGATCATCTTCGGAGAAAGTATTGCTTACTCCGGTTATAGAACCCAACGTACTTACCTTTTTGGTTACGATAACAAAGTCTTTCTTTATAAAGCTGTCACCTTCGGTAAATACCTGAGCAATATCTTTATAGAACTGCACACTTAGTGCAACAATCATCATACCGAAAAGATTGGCAAAGAAAAAACCACCCAACTGAGGCAGACTTATATGCTGACGAAGAAGTTTCCAAACAAGTTTCATAGCTTAAATATTTTATTGTAGTTCAATTCAATATGTTTACCAATAGACGTTACAATAACGCCTGCTCCCTGTTTATTCACTTCCTGCATTAAAAGCTCACCCATGATCTGGCCGTTAGTCTCATCAAGGTGACTAATTGGCTCGTCAAGGAATATAAAGTCGAAAGGCTGACATAAAGATCTTATAAACGCCACTCGCTGTTGCTGTCCGAAAGAGAGTTTTCCTGCTTTTGAATTGAATTTATCAGAAATTCCCATTGCTTCGAACAAATCCTCTATTTCCTTTTGGGTTTTATATCCGGTAAGATTGTTTTTAAGCTGTACATTCTCCAAAGCTGTGAGTTCTGAGAAAAGTCGCAGCTCCTGAAAAAGCATACTCAGAGAATGTTTTCTGATATTTACCCATTTGGATACAGATAAAGATCTGATATTATCCTTATCAAATTGGAAAGTTCCCTGATAATCGTTTCTATAGCCATAGATATAGCTACAGAGTGAAGATTTTCCTGTACCAGAATCTGCTTCAATCAGATAAATCTCACCTTTTTGAAGCTCCAGATTCCTTTTCCAGACTTCCGAAACAATAGATTCACGTTCGGCAAACACATTCGGTAAAGTCTGCTGTAAGATAATGTTATTCATTGATGCATTTCAATTTAAAACCTGTTCTAGCCAATCACCTTTCTTAATCCGGCAATAAGTTGCTTTAGAACGTTCTCGTTTTTATTTTTTAAATAGATATTTACTACACTCTTTTGATCATCTTTATTGTATGCTTCAGCGTAAGAGAATCCGGCAAGAACAGACTGAGCCATAGCTCCCTGCGAGCCAAAACGTGCAAAGGCATTAGTTACCATCGGTAATTTCATAACATTATCCATGTCAAGAACAAAATAACCGTTGGCATCACCTTTAATATATTCATATTTTGCATCAGCAAGTGAGCTGGAAAAGTCTTTCCCAATGCTTTTATATAGGTTATCATCATTGGTTAAATAGAAATAGTTATTTCTTACTCCAAAGTGAATTGCCATAGGAAGCATTGGGCTCTTTACCACATATTCATTCTTTCCGGAAGTAGCAACTGTCATTCCCACCTCGTCAAAATCTTTTTTGAAGGCATAAACAATTCCAGCAGCTGATGGGTCTTTCACTTCCGCATAAGCCAGCAATAAAGGAGTTCCATTTTCACTCATACCGGAAAGTGCAACAGACACATCGCCATTCAATGAAGTAACGCTATTCTTCATATTAAATCCGGGAGTCAACCGTGAATCTTTCACCATTCCTTTAAACTCGGTACTTTTTATAAGCATCTCATATAACTTATCGCCTTTTACATTTGTACAAAGATAAGCCAATGAAGAGGCAGGCATACGTTTAAGGAAAGCATGGTTAATCTTCCCTCCCATTTCAGACTGTTTCTTAAAATACTCCTTCAATGATTTATTTTCTGTGTAATATTCACCTTCGATAGTAACTTTCCCATTTTCAAAGTTCATTTGGGCAAGTAACATCATTTCTCTTAAATCAGCATCTTCCGGAAGTCCCATCATCATAGAAGCAGATGTTAACTGGGGCATTGAGGCAAAAGAGCCATACAGGCAAACATCACTCTTCTTAGCAATCATTTGCTGAAAACCTTTATTAGCGGTAATGCTGACTTTTTCGTCTTGATTCATCAATTTTGTAACACTTTCCTTCACCGGTAATGAGTGAGGATTAGTAGTTTCCATTATTATTAGAGAACTATTGTCAAATGCACAGATTCCAAATCCACGGAGAACAGCGGATGAGTAACTGCCATTTTTCTCTATTTCATCACAAAGTCCTTCTGTCTGCATCAGTTTGAAGGCCTCTTGCAACTTATCCATATCGGATACTTTAAACAAAACAACAGGTGCATCTTCTGATGACAGGAAAAAATAGGCTTTTTCTTCCAGAGAAAGGCCAGCTTCCGAGGGATTCTGGACCAGCTTTGCCAGTTTTTCATTGTTCAAAGCAGCACTCATATTTTTCATAATGGATTCTTTATTATCCATCAAGCCACTCTTCTTTATAATTGACTGAACATCAACTGAAACTACCAACGAAGCATTTGAGGGAATAACTCTTGTATACTCTCTGTCTTTGGAACAAGAACCCAACAACAGCACTGCCACTAACAGTACCGATAAGTGGGAAAAGAATTTAAGTTTATTCATATTATATAAAATAAGTTATTGATTCATCAAATTCATGGTATGACATGCCACCAGAGCTGCAGTCTCCGTACGCAACCGGGATTTTCCGAGACTAATAGGCTGGAAACCTTTTGCAAGAGCCTTTTCTACCTCTTCCGGACTAAAATCTCCTTCTGGTCCGATCAGCACCAACGCATCTTCTCCTTTTCGAATTGCATCTTTCAATAAAGGTTTTTCACCTTCATAGCAGTGAGCGATAAATTTCTGTCCCGGGAAATCGCGTGAGATAAACTTGTCAAAGTCAGTCATTTCGTTTAATACAGGAAGTGTTGCTTTCAATGACTGTTTAATGGCAGATACTAGTATCTTTTCAATTCTCTCATTCTTAATTACTTTTCTTTCCGAAAAGCGGCAATTTAGAAAGGTTAGCTCGTCAAAACCAATTTCAGTTGCTTTTTCTGCAAACCATTCATTGCGATCCATATTTTTTGTTGGTGCCATTGCAATATGCAAATGACATGACCAAGGTTTCTCCTGCTGAATTCTTTCGACAATAGAAACAAAACATTTCTTTCCGCTGGCCATGCTTATTTCCGCTTTATAAAAGGAACCATGACCATCAGTCAGCATAATTTCGTCACCTTGAGACAGACGCAACACACGAATACAGTGTTGTGCTTCTTCATCAGGCAACTCATTTTTAATTAAAATATCGGGGGTATAAAATACATGCATTGTTATTTGGAGTGTAATCTATGAATTAAAACGATTGATTTTCCAGCTCTCTTCGCTTTATTTCATCACGTAGTGCAGAGGCCAGTTCATAATTTTCATCTTTAACAGCCTGTGAAAGGGATTCTTTTAATACTTCGAGCGTGTCATTTGGCTCAGGTTCCTCGTCCTCTTCTTCTACTTCTGGAATATATCCTTCGTTATCAAGAATTTGTTCAGTTGTATAGATAAGACAATCAAAACGTAAAGCTAAAGCAATAGCATCTGACGTTCTGGAATCTACTTTAAACCGTTCACCATCTTTTTCAAAACAGAGATAGGAATAAAAGATTCCATCCTTAGCTTTATAAATAAAGACCTCTTCAAGTTTTGTTTGAAGAAATTCCGCAAAAGTTACAAATAAATCATGAGTAAAAGGACGAGGAGTAGTGAGTCCTTTCAACTTAAGAGCAATGGCCTGTGCCTCAGTTGAACCAATTATAATAGGTAACTGACGAGGTCCATCCACTTCTTCCAGAACTAAAGCAAAAGCATTTGCCTGCAACTGACTGTTGGAAATATTTAATACCCGAAGTTCTACTTTATTATCCACCTTGAATCCAATTTAAGACTGTGGAGCAAATATAGGGATTAATTTTGGATGAAGAATTCTATTCTTGTGTATTTATACAAAAAAAAATGGCTGTCTCACGACAACCAATCTTTGTTAACCTTAAATCTAATACCATGAAAAACATGATGCAAATATATAAAGTTTATGTTATACAACATTACATATTGCGTGTTTTCCCTTAAATATTAACATTATTTATCTCAATATTTCAAATTTTATATTATAAAGGCTATTCTACGTATAGAACCAAGCCTTTTAAGTATTCTCCTTCTGGATGATATATGTTTACCGGATGATCAGCAGGCTGTGTAAGTTGATGCAATATTTTCACACTTCTGCCAGACATAGCAGCTGCAGTAAACACTGCCGTACGAAAATTATCCTTCGTTACAACCTGTGAACAAGAGAATGTAAATAGAATACCTCCTGGTTTGATTTTTTCAAAAGCCTTGGCATTTAACTTCCTATATCCTTGTAACGCATTGCGTAATGCCTCTCTGTGTTTAGCGAAAGCTGGCGGATCAAGAATAATAAGATCATACTGATCGCCCATTCTATCAAGATATTTAAATGCATCTTCTGCATAAGCTGTATGACGGCTATCGTCTGCGAAATTAAGTTCCACATTCTTATTGGTCAGATCTATTGCTTTTGCAGAACTATCTACTGAATGAACCAGGTTTGCTCCACCTCGCATGGCATAAAAAGAAAAACCACCAGTGTAACAAAACATATTCAACACGGAACGTCCTTTTGCATATCTTTCTAATAATGCGCGATTTTCACGCTGATCAACGAAGAATCCGGTTTTTTGCCCTTTCAGCCAGTCTACATGGAACTTTAAGCCATATTCCTGAGCTATATTATCGGAACTACCTCCCTTAATAAATCCGTTTTCCTGTCCCAAATCGGCCTTGAATGGCAATGTTGTTTCCGATTTATAATAAATATTATCAATAGTATCTCCTAATACCTGAGAAAGTGCATTAGCGATATCCATCCGGTAAACATGCATTCCCACAGAATGAGCCTGCATAACCGCTGTCTTTGCATAAATATCAATAATCAATCCTGGAAGGTTATCTCCTTCACCATGAACTAACCGGAATGTATTGTTGGTAGAACTCTCAGCCAATCCGATCCTTTTACGCAAATCATAAGCTATTTCAAGTTTTCTAACCCAGAAGTTCAGATCTACCTCTTCGTTTTTAAAAGAAAGTACTCTCACAGCAATGCTGCCTACCTGAAAATGTCCTAAAGCGATAAACTCCTTCTTTGAAGTATACACATCTACAATTTCACCCTCCTCAGGCTCTCCATCAAAATGATGAATTGCTCCTGAGAAAATCCATGGATGGAAACGCTTCAGCGATTCTTCTTTCCCTGATTTGAGATAAACTCTTTTGTAAGCCATTTATTTATTCTTTTTCTTCAATTACCGGTTCTACAATTTCTTCTTTCACATAATCACCCGTTTGGTGCAAATCCTGAAGCAGATTATAAATCTTCAGACAAGTCCACGCATCAGTAGCTGCATATAACTGCTGGGAAGAACTTAACGACTCAGCTTCCCAGTTTGACAAACGCTGTGATTTAGATATTTTATGACCAAAAAGGATTGCATATATTTTTTGCAGACTTTTATCCTGTATGCCAAATGGCTTCACAAATTCCTGCAGTTCAATGCAATTCTGCTGTTTAAAAGTTACCCTTTTATGCATAGCCAGAAAGTCATCTTTTAATGAAAGCCCAACTTTAACAATTAATGGATTTTCTAATAAACCAATCAAGACCTGAGGAAAGCCTATAAGGTTCAAACGAAACAAGAAGCAATGCTCATTCGTAGCAATCTGCAGCAAGGAAACTTTGTGCGACTTCCCTTTAACAAAAGAGGGCTTTGTCTCGCTGTCTATTCCCAAGACCGGGAATTTATTCAAAAAATCCACCGCACGTTCTGCATCTTTCTCGGTACAAATCATTATTATTTTGCCTTCGAAGTTAACCTTTGGCATTTCAGATATATCATCCTTTGTTATTGTTCTTTTTACAATCATAATTCTTCGTTCTGGTTGCCCTCTTCTTCCTCGTTATCTTCTTCATTATCAGCATTGAACTTCACATCATGCAAGGCTCTTAGAGTATTAACCAATTTTTGTCCCCAATACATTCCAAAGTTTTCTCTGCAAATAGCTAAAGAATCATGCATTGTTTCATCATAGCCCAATTGAAAAACAAAAATAAAATCTTTCAGATCCTGGTATATATCTGCTAAATCTTCTGATATACATTTCTTTATAGGTGTATCACTATATGCCATTTCTGGAAGAAAAACTTCAAGATAGTCATCTTTCTCACGCAAAATAGAGGCTATGTCCATTCGCATCACTTCATAAATTTCTTCAGTGACAAAAGTTTCTGGCGCCTCATCTCCCTGCATTTCGCATTCGGGCAATAAAGATGCTTTAAGATAAAGCAATGGCAAAATTTTTAAAGTAGTATCAACAAAGGAATTCCGCTTTGCGCCCTCGGATCTTTCCAGAAATGCACAAAACTCGGCTGCCACAGTTACAAATTCCACAACGTCTCTGCTGAATATCACTTGATGATTCTTTTCCATACTTCTATTAAATTAGGGCGCAAAGTTAACAAAAAAAGGGGGAATCAAACTGCAAATCAATGTATTTTAACTTGAAGAATAAGTACGCTGTTTTTTCAATATACCAATGTACATTTTGCTTATAGTAAGATAAAATATTTTTTCTATACAGAAGAACGCAATGTTTTGTACAAAAGAATAATTAGTTCTGTACAGAAGATATGTTATTCTGTACAGAACTACAACAATTATTCCTTTGAATATTTTTAGGATATTCTTGCCCCGAACTGATGTTATTTTACTATTTTTGCAAAATCAAACATTAAAAATAAAAGTTCTTCATGGCAAAGAAAAAAACAGATAAGGGTCCGGCAATAGAGCCAGCATCGTCCAATAAACTTGCACAGATCTTTCAGAATGAGACCCTTCATTTTATCATGGGTTTACTTATGGTGATATTTTCAGTCTATTTACTTCTGGCTTTCACCTCATTCTTCTTTACCGGGGCCGCAGATCAAAGTATTTTAGACAATCATGATACTCAGCAATTATCGTCTGTTAATAACCATATAAGAAATTATGCCGGATCACGAGGTGCACAATTGGCTAGTTATCTGATAAACGACTGCTTTGGAGTTGCCTCATATTTAATATTGCTATTTCTGGCTATTGCTGGTATGAAGTTGATGCGCGTACGCAATTTCCGCCTTTGGAAATGGTTTATAGGTTGTTCTTTGTTGCTCATCTGGTGCTCTGTATTTTTTGGCTTTGCATTCATGGATACTTATCAATACAGCTTTATCTATCTTGGAGGATTGCACGGATACAATGTAAGCAACTGGCTGATATCTCAAATCGGAGTTCCCGGTATTTCATTGCTTCTCCTAGCCACAGCTCTTTGTTTCCTTATCTATCTGAGTGCACAGACTATAATCTATATCAGACGATTACTACAGCTTAATTTCAGAAGCAAAAAGGAGAAAGTACAGACTGCTGCAGCATACGAAGAGGATACTCAGGATTTTACAAATCCGGAACCTAAAACAGTAAATTTCAAACTGGATCATAGTTTCGAACAAGCTGCAGCTTCCAAGCCCATGGCGATTATTGCTCCGGAAGTAGAAAAGCCAGCTGACGATTGGGTTAAATCAAATATAGTAAACGAAGAAGAAAATGATAGCATAAATCCTACTGAAGAGAATGAAGAGGAGCAGGAAGATAAAGAGCCCGAATTCAAAATTGAGTCGCCTAATTCTGGTGAGGAAGAAGGATATGATGCTTCTAATCTGGGACAATATAATCCTACTCTTGACCTGGAGAACTATCATCATCCAACCTTGGACTTAATGAAGCGGTACGATAACAACGAACCGGCTATTAACATGGAAGAGCAGACAGCCAATAAAGATAAGATTATCTCCACACTAAGAAGCTTTGGTATCGAAATCAGTTCCATAAAAGCGACTGTTGGATCTACGGTTACCCTATATGAAATTACTCCGGAGGCAGGCGTACGCATTTCCAAAATTCGCGGCCTGGAAGATGATATTGCTCTCAGCCTTTCGGCATTGGGTATTCGTATTATCGCACCTATTCCTGGAAAAGGAACTATTGGTATTGAAGTTCCAAACTCCAATCCCAAGATCGTATCCATGCATTCCATTATTTCTTCGAAAAAATTTCAGGAATCCACATACGAACTTCCCATCGCCTTTGGTAAGACCATTACCAATGAGATCTTTATGGTTGATCTTTGCAAAATGCCTCACGTGCTTGTGGCCGGAGCTACCGGTCAGGGTAAATCAGTAGGCTTAAATGCTATCATTACATCTTTGCTCTATAAAAAGCATCCTGCAGAATTAAAATTTGTATTGATCGACCCCAAAAAAGTGGAATTCAGCATTTATTCAACTATAGAGAAACATTTTCTTGCCAAACTGCCTGATGGTGAAGAAGCAATTATTACTGACTTCACCAAAGTGGTGCAGACATTAAACTCTCTTTGTATTGAAATGGATTCACGTTACGATTTACTTAAGAAAGCGCACACTCGTAATATCAAAGAATACAATGAGAAATTTATTAACCGTAGGCTAAATCCCGAAAAGGGACATAAATTCATGCCATACATTGTGGTGATTATTGACGAGTTTGGAGACCTGATTATGACTGCCGGCAAGGAAGTAGAGCTACCAATTGCCCGTATTGCCCAGTTGGCACGTGCCGTGGGTATTCACATGATTATTGCTACTCAACGGCCAACAACCAATATCATTACAGGAACAATCAAGGCTAACTTCCCTGCCCGGGTTGCTTTCCGTGTTTCGTCCATGATGGACTCTCGTACTATTCTTGACCGTCCGGGAGCCAATCAGTTGATAGGTCGCGGAGATATGCTCTTCCTTCAGGGAAGCGATCCGGTTCGTGTGCAATGCGCATTTGTAGATACCCCGGAAGTAGAACAAATCACCAATTACATTTCCCGTCAGCAAGGTTACACCACCGCATTCTACCTGCCTGAATATGTAGGAGAAGAAAGTGAAAGCAGTGTTGTAGATGTAGATATGAACCGTCTTGACCCAATGTTTGAAGATGCAGCCCGACTGATTGTGATCCATCAACAAGGCTCAACATCTCTTATCCAACGTAAATTTTCTATCGGCTATAATCGTGCCGGACGAATTATGGATCAACTTGAAAAAGCCGGTATTGTAGGCCCATCGGAAGGCAGTAAAGCCCGACAAGTAATGTGTCTCGATGAAACTGATCTGGAAATGAGGTTGAACAACTTAAAACAATAAATCGTTATTTTGCAGAAAATCACTAAATAATAAAAACAATGAAAAAGTATATTATTACATTGCTGATTAGCGCAATAATTTTACCTTGCTTTGCACAAAAAGATGCACAGGCAAAAAAGATTCTGGACCAAACTTCAACAGCCTTTGCAAATGCGGGAGGTATTAAAGCAACATTCACCATTAAAGCTGGCGGAGGACAAACCAAAGGAACATTACAACTGAGCAACAAAAGATTTCTATTGAACACAAGTGATGCTACAACCTGGTTTGATGGAAAAACCCAATGGAGTTATCTGAAACACAGCGACGAAGTGAACATCAGCGTACCGTCTGAAGAAGAGCTGCAAAGTATGAATCCTTATGCCTTATTAAATATCTATAAGAAAGGATTTAATTACCAGTATAATGGAACAGTGGGAAACAATTATAAAATTACACTTACACCGGAAAATAAAAAACACGCTTTCTCACGCATCGTTTTATTAATCTCAAAAAGTAATTACCAGCCTCAGCATATTACTTTAGAGCAACAGAAAAATAAAAGCGAAATTACTGTAACCGGATATCAGACGAAACAGTCTTTCTCAAATTCATTATTTCAGTTTAATAAAAAGAACTATCCGCATGCGGAGGTCATTGATTTAAGATAAAAAAAGAAAAAATATGGAAGCGATAGAAAAAACAAGATGCTTGATTATCGGTTCAGGACCGGCAGGCTATACAGCTGCAATTTATGCAGGACGCGCAAATCTCTCTCCTATCCTTTACGAAGGATTACAACCAGGAGGACAGTTAACAACCACTACTGATGTGGAAAATTTCCCAGGTTATCCTGATGGGGTAGATGGTAATCAACTAATGGACGACTTAAAAAGACAAGCAGCCCGTTTTGGCGCAGATATAAGAAGCGGACTTGCCACAGCTGCCGATCTTAGCAATCCTCCTTATAAAATAACAATTGAAGGAGAAAAGATAATTGAAGCAGATTCTGTCATTATTGCTACCGGTGCTACAGCTAAATACTTGGGACTTGAAGATGAAAAGAAATATGCCGGAATGGGTGTCAGTGCATGTGCTACTTGCGACGGATTCTTTTACCGCAAAAAGGTAGTAGCGGTAGTGGGTGGTGGTGACACCGCATGTGAAGAAGCAATTTATTTAGCAGGATTAGCTAAAAAAGTATACCTTATAGTTCGCAAGCCATTCCTCAGAGCATCAAAAATTATGCAAGAGCGTGTATTGGATCACGAGAAAATTGAGGTTTTGTTTGAGCATAACACATTAGGACTCTTTGGAGATAACGGAGTGGAAGGTGCTCATCTGGTAAAGCGGATGGGAGAACCAGATGAAGAACGCTATGATATTGCCATCGATGGTTTCTTCCTTGCTATTGGCCATAAGCCTAATTCAGAAATATTCGCTTCTTACCTGGAAACAGATTCTATAGGATACATTATTACTGAAGGAGATAGTCCACGAACTAATGTTCCGGGAGTCTTTGCTGCCGGAGATGTAGCCGATCCTCATTATCGTCAGGCAACAACAGCTGCTGGCAGTGGATGTAAAGCAGCCATTGAAGCCGAACGTTATCTTTCTGAACATAAGTTATAATAGAACAATTATATCATTTCATAGCTCCCCGATAATTTTTCCAAACTTTATCGGGGAGTTTTATTTATATTGATAAAAAAAATTACTTTCTTTGTGATTTTTATTGCAAGTACAACGACTAACTTTGAAGTAATTGAAATATACACTAATTTATAACAAAATATGAAACATTTATTTAGCAGTTTGTTCTTTGGAGTATTTCTGTTGTACACAGGCACGGCTTTTGCACAGCAAATGCCTCCCATTCCCGTTGATAAAGATGTAAGAATAGGGAAATTAGAAAACGGATTAACTTACTACATCCGTAAAAACACAACAAATGAGAAACGTGCCGATTTCTATATTGCACAAAAGGTTGGTTCTATTCTTGAGGAACCTAAGCAAAGAGGATTAGCTCATTTTCTGGAGCACATGGCATTTAATGGTACAAAGAACTTCCCCGGAACTGATAATAAATTAGGTATTGTTCCCTGGTGTGAAACTGTGGGAATAAAATTCGGTGTAAATCTCAATGCATATACCAGTATTGATCAAACCGTATATAACATCTCAAATGCACCTGTTACACGTGAAGGAATTCTAGACTCTTGTCTGCTTATTCTACACGACTGGTCTAACGATTTGTTATTATCAGACAAAGAAATAGACAAAGAGCGTGGTGTTATTCATGAAGAGTGGCGTTCACGTATGAGTGCCATGCAGCGTTTCCAGGAAAAAGCATTGCCTTTAATGTACGCAGGAACAAAATATGCCGACTGTATGCCAATTGGTACCATGGATGTAGTTGATAATTTTAAATATCAAACTCTTCGGGACTATTATGAAAAATGGTATCGTCCGGACTTACAAGGAATCATTATTGTAGGAGACATAGATGTGGATGCAGTGGAAGCAAAAATAAAGAAAGCTTTTGCTGATATCCCTAAACCGGTAAAACCAGCTCTTCGTACTTACTTCCCTGTTGGTAACAACAAGGAACCAATTGTGATAATTGAAAAGGACAAGGAACAAACTAATATGCAGATTTTGCTTTTTAACAAACATGAAGCATTTCCTGATTCTTTAAAGAACAATATGCAATATTTATTTTTCGACTATGCAAAAGGAATGATTAGTACTATGCTGAATGCCCGTTTAAATGAATTGGTTCAGTCTGCAACTCCACCATTTATTCATGGATACACATATGACGATAACTTTTTTGTTTCAAAGACCAAAGATGCATTTACCGGTGTTACAATATGCAAAGAAGACGGAGTAGAAAATGCATTGGGCACTTTGCTTCGTGAAATAGAAAGAGCTTATCGTTTTGGCTTTACAGAATCAGAATACGTACGTGCACGTGCTGAATACCTACGCAATCTTGAATCTGAATTCAACGAACGTAACAAAAAGAAGAATGACAGCTACGTTAATCAATATGTAAACAACTTCGTTAGTAATGAACCAATACCAAGTATAGAGGACCAATATACGATAATGAATCAGGTGGCTCCTAATTTACCTGTTGATATGATTAACAAAGTGATGAAATCATTCATTGCAGACAGCAATCAGGTTGTATCAGTCTTTGGTCCTGATAAGGAAGGACTGGTTTACCCTACAAAAGAGAAGATACTTTCCATCCTTAAAAATGTAAAAGCAGAAAATATTACCGCATATGTAGATAAAGTATCTAACGAACCACTTATCTCTAAAGCTCCAAAACCAGGTAAGATTGTATCTTCAAAAGAAAATACAATTTACGGTACTACAACTCTTACATTATCTAACGGAGTAAAAGTTATTGTTAAAAAGACAGACTTCAAAGCTGACGAAATTCGTATGAAAGGCGTAAGTTTAGGAGGAAATTCATTGATGCCTGCCTCTGAGATTATTAATATCAAGAATCTGAGTGATGTAGTAGAATTAGGAGGATTAGGAAACTTTAGTGCTGTGAATCTGGAAAAAGCATTAGCTGGTAAAAAAGCTTCAGTAAGCCCTTTTATTGGAACAAATACTGAAGGTGTAAGTGGTTCTTGCTCACCTAAAGATCTGGAAACAATGTTGCAGCTGACATATCTTACATTTACTGCTCCAAGAATGGATGCAGATGCATTTACTTCATTCAAGACTCGTATGAAAGCAAACCTGTTGAATCAGGAAGCAAACCCGATGATTACTTTCAATGATTCAATTACCTTCGGTGTTTATGGCAATCACCCAAGAGCTATGCGCTTAAAAGCAGATATGGTTGATAAGATTGATTATCAGAAATGTATGGATCTATATAAAGATCGTTTTAAAGATGCAAGTGACTTCACCTTTATCTTGGTAGGTAATGTTGATCTTGAAGCTGCCAAACCGTTAATCGAACAATATCTTGGTTCACTTCCTTCTATCAAAAGAAAAGAAACGTTCAAAGATACTAAAATGGAGATGCGTAAAGGTGAATTCAAGAATGAGTTCAAGAAGAAACAAGAAACAGCAAAAGCATCCGTATTTGCTTTATATAGCGGAAAATGCAAATATTCATCTGAAAATGATATCATGATGAGTATGCTTGAACAGGTTCTAAACATTGTTTATACAGAAAAAATACGTGAAGAAGAAGGTGGAACTTACGGAGTTAGCGTAAACGGAGACATCTCTAAATTCCCGAAAGAAGAATTCTCACTTCAGATTGTATTCCAAACTGATCCTGCCAAAAAGGACAAACTAGTGAAAATTGTTTTTGAAGAAGCAGATAAAATTGCCAAAGAAGGTCCATCTGAAAAGACCCTTGCTAAGGTAAAAGAGTATATGTTGAAGAAATACAAAGAAAATCTGAAAGAGAACGGCTACTGGTTAAAAAACATCGATGAATATTTTTATACCGGAGTAGATATGAATACAAATTATGAAGAGCTTGTAAACAAAGCAACAATCAGCGGTTTGCAAAAATTTGCAAATAGCTTATTCAGTCAAAAGAATCAGATAGAAGTGACCATGACTTCTCCTGAAGCTAAATAAATTACAATTTTAAAAAAGGGAAGGTCTTCTTAAAAGATCCTTCCCTTTTTTGCCTTTACCACAAATACCTATTTTTCATATGCTATTACAAGAATTACGAAAACATGCCAAACTTGCAGCAAAGCGGCATCCCATGTTTGAAAAGAATAAGTTCGGAAAATTCTATCTGTATTTTATGACTATCTTTTGGTCTGGTTATTTAATTTTCTTTGGCATATTATTCGGATTTGGTTTTGCTGAGGATTTTCCAACTATGGAACCCTATCACATAATGAATAAGGGAATATTTATCCTTCTGGCTCTGGATTTTCTATTTCGTTTCATTTTTCAAAAAACACCTACTCAGGAGATAAAGCCTTATCTGCTATTACCTGTCAAGAAGAATAAACTGCTCAATTTTCTACTTTTAAAATCGGCAGTAAGCACATATAATGCCATCTGGCTATTTATGATTGTTCCGTTTGCTTTTATTACAACTTTAAGGCTTTTCGGAATTACAGGATTAGTCACATACTGTCTGGGATTCTACCTTTTGATGATTCTCAATAACTACTGGTATCTGATTTGTCGTACCTTAATAAATGAAAAAACATATTATGTACTTATACCTATCATCTTTTATGGACTTTTAGGTTTAGCTGAATTTACTTTAGGAAACCCAGTAAGTACATTTACAATGAACTTAGGAGAAAGTTTTATAAAGCATAACCCACTAGGATTTCTTGGTGTTTTGATTGTAATATTAGGATTAGGCTGGATTAACCGTGCCATTATGCTTAAAAATCTTTATGCAGAGCTTGCCAAAACAGAAGACACCAAAGTGAAGCATGTTTCAGAATATAAATTCCTTGAACGCTACGGCGAAGTTGGAGAGTATTTCCGGCTTGAGCTTAAACTGTTGTTCAGAAACAAAAGAAGTAAATCCATGTTCCGAATGGGATGTTTTCTTATTATAATGCTTACCGCTATGCTCTTTACCCCTACTTATGAAGGAGCATTCGGCAAAAGCTTTGTAGGAATTTACAATTTTGCTATTCTGGGAATTCTGATGCTCACACAAGTTATGAGCTTCGAAGGTAATTACCTTGACGGCCTGATGAGTCGCAAAGAATCTATTTATAATCTACTCAGAGCCAAATATTATTTTTACAGCTTTGCTATGATCGTTCCTTTTATTCTGATGATTCCTGCTATGGTGATGGGAAAAATCTCATTTTTGATGGCTGTATCATACGGCTTCTTTACTACCGGATTCATCTATTTCATAGTTCTTCAGTTAGCTGTTTACAACAACAAAACAACTCCCCTGAATGAAAGCCTTATTGGTCGTCAATCAACCGGAACAGGTTTTCAAAGTTTAATAAGCGGACTTTCTTTTGGTATTCCTTTGCTGGTAAATAACTTTCTGAGAATTGCTCTTGGCGAGACTATTAGTCTCTGGATATTATTAGTTATAGGATTGGGATTTACATTCACCTCTAACCTCTGGATTATGAATATCTATAAACGTTTTATGAAAAGAAGATATAAGAATATGGAAGGATTCAGAGATACCAAATAAACTAAGTTTCTCTATTCTCATTATTTATCATTTAAAATATATTTAAATTATGGCAACAATAACAATAAATAATCTGCAAAAGAATTTCGGCGAAAAAAGAGCTGTCGATATAGAAAACTACGCTATCAACAATGGTGAAATACTAGGATTGGTAGGAAATAACGGAGCTGGAAAAACAACTTTTTTCCGATTGATACTAGATTTACTAAAAGCTGACAACGGTTCGGTTCAAATTAATGACATTGTTTCCAATGAAAGTGAAGAGTGGAAGAACTTTACGGGAGCATTCATTGACGAAGGCTTTCTTATTGACTATCTCACTCCTGAAGAGTATTTCTATTTCATAGGGAAAATGTACGGGCTAAAGAAAGAAGAAGTTGACGAACGGTTAACCACATTTGAACGATTCATGAATGGAGAAGTTGTTGGACAAAAAAAGTATATCCGTAACTTCTCTGCCGGAAACAAACAAAAAATCGGTATTATTTCAGCTATGATTCATCATCCTCAATTACTTATTCTGGATGAACCATTCAACTTCCTTGATCCAAGTTCTCAATCTATCATTAAGCATATCCTCAAAGACTTTAATGTACAGACAGGATCCACCATACTTATTTCGAGCCATAACCTGAACCACACTACAGATATCTGTCCTCGTATTGCTTTGTTGGAAAATGGAAAAATAATTCGTGACATTGACAATACAGATAATTCTGCAGAGAAAGAGCTGGAAGATTACTTCAACGTGGAATAACCAGATCCGGATTTAACAAAAACAGAGTAGTATTCAATAATCTAAAAAACTATCAAACATAACTTTTAAAATACAATGATGAAAAAAATATTTATCCTTGCATGCGTTTTGTTCCTTTCTATATCGATCAACGCACAATCACTTCTGTGGAAAGTTTCTGGCAATGGTTTGAAAAGTCCTTCCTATATATTCGGGACACACCACCTTGCTCCTCTTTCCATTCTCGACAAAGTTTCCGGATTTAAGGATGCTTTCAACTCCACGACACAAGTTGTTGGCGAATTAAACATGAAAGACGCGCAATCTCCCGAGAGTGTAAAAAAGATGCAGGAAAAGATGTTTATCACCAACGATACTACTGCACAAATACTTTTCAATGATAAAGAGCTCGAGACGATAAATGCTTTTTTAAAGGCAAATATGGGATTTGATCTTTCTCAGGCACCAAAAATAAAACCAGCTTTTGTTAGTATGGTAGCAGCAGTATTTCTCGCTACCAAAGCCCTTCCGGGTTATAATCCAAAAGAACAACTGGATGGCTATTTTCAGACAAAAGGAGAAGAAAGCGGGAAAAAGGTATTAGCTCTTGAAACAATGGAATTTCAACGGGATTTACTTTACGATTCTCAGTCGCTTCAACGCCAGGCACGTCTTTTAGTTTGTGTACTAAGTGATACTACTAAAGAAATCAGTAACGTCAAAGAACTAACTGAAGCTTACTATTCTTTTGATCTTGAGAAAATGGATCAACTATCCAAAGAGAAGCAAGGTACAAGCTGCGACCCTCAGCCGGGAGAAAATGAGCTCATGATTGATAACAGAAATAAAGACTGGGCTGCCAAGCTTCCTGCAATTATGAAAGAAGCACCTTCTTTTATTGCCGTCGGTGCATTACATCTTCCCGGAAAAGCTGGTTTGATTAACTTACTCAGGAAGCAGGGATTCAAAGTGGAGCCGGTGAAATAGAAATCACCCAAATAAGAAAATTGAGCGCGCGGAAAAACACCTTTTATTTTTTGTTATTATAGGGGGTGAAAATAATTTTCCCGCGGCTTATAATCAATGCATTATCTCAAAAAGTAAAACGTCTTGTCAGAAAACAACCTTATAAGTTGTTCTTCAAAACGGGAAAGTCGAGTTAAAAAGTGTTTAATGCTTGTTATACAAGATATTAGATAGTTTGAATCGTATATATGCACTGTTTTTATGTAATACAAGAGAATGAAAATTCACCTTTATACTTGAGACTCTAACAAGTTATCTTGTCGGGTTTATCGGGTTGCTTTTTTATTTATTCACGGACTATTTTCAGAGAAGGCGGTTTGTTCCGCTCACGAGTACGATACATCTTTTTCAAAAAAAAGTAAATACCCTCATAATAAACAGAATAAAATTCCTAAAAATGTTTGTTCGTTTAAAATAGAATAAGTAATTTTGTGCCCTGATTATTCCGCGTTAAGGTAAATAAGTGGTGTTAAGTGAATTAAGATCCACCTTCCGGAGAGAACCTGTAT
>Ga0183099_1000181_pt1 | contig 55165 bp, 74 predicted proteins | sample Biomet1_FD_127788 | JGI IMG/M metagenome (GOLD analysis project Ga0183099, IMG submission 127788) | Microbial communities from bioreactor (seeded with anoxic lake sediment) at LBNL, California, USA - Biofuel metagenome 1 | ecosystem: Engineered > Bioreactor > Anaerobic > Unclassified ... | reverse complement strand
AAAATTTAGCCACTCGGACTGTTTCTCCGTTTTCTCTAAATTTAAGCACCCTCTAAATCAGTCATGATTTAGGGGGTGTAATTGACCGGTGACACTTCTTTATATTAATTATCTTCTTCGACTAGAGGAGCTGGATGAACGATAACTACTGTAACTTTTTGGTCTTGCTTGATACTGACTTTTGTATTTAGTGGCTGAGTTATCACCCAATGTCGTGATCTTTTTTTCATATCGCTGAGTATTCACTGTGCTCATTCCACTATTTTGATTTCCTAATGAGCGAGACCAGAAGTTTGTTTTTTCAGCACTTTTAGTTTCAGCTTGCGACACGGGGGTCGATGATTTAACCAAATTATTGTTCGGAGTATATGTTCTGCTTACTGTACCACTAGATAAAGAAGCATTTGTCTTCGTCTTATTTACCGAATAGGCAGAATTAAATTTCTGAAACTTCTGTTTTACCACAGGTGTTTTTTCAATATATGTTCTAGCAGCCAGTGATGGCGTAACATGATACCGCTTGTTTAATGTTGCGGTGTTGCTTTTGTATGTTTGACTGCCATATCTGTAGCCATAATTATCATTATAAGCAGAGTAAGGACGGCGTTCAGACCAATTATTATAATAAACATGCCCTGAGTTATTCTGACCAAGTAAACTGGATAGCATTGCATACTTGCCATAAAATTCCCAGAAGGAGTCTCCTTGCTCATTCTGACGCCAATGGCCATAAGTCTCATTGCCTACTAATAATGTGCCAGGTCCATTATTCTGAGCATTTGTTTGAGCATAAAACTCAGCTGGTTTTTTGCCATCAACACGAGCAAGCTTGTCTTTTGACATTTCGGCAAGCGTATTAACGATATCAGATAGCGCATCATTAAAATCATCTTCGCTTGCTGCGCCATTAATTGATTTTAATTCAGGCTCAACTGTGTTGCTATAAGTCAAGTATCCTTGCTTGTAATCTTGATTTTCTTTTTCGCTTGAGTCAACTTTGTTTTTTGCTGTAATAAATGCATTATTAACAGACTGATATCGACGAACTAAAGAGGTATACAGATCGCCACTTGGTGTGCTTTCCTCGCGGAAATGTTCAACAATTTCCTTGACAGATGGATCGTCTTTTTCAACAACATCTGCATATAATCCAATTAGTTTTGCATTAGATAGCTCTTTGCCACTTAGTTTTTGACTAAGAATCTGTATTTTTGAACCCGTTTGTGCGGAAAGTTGTTCTGCAACAACTCTTTCTTTTTTTTCTTTATCTAAAGAACCGTCATCACACCCGGCAATGGACAACGCCAGTAATGCTGCCGGAATTGAAACAAGCATTGAATTAAATTTCATCAGATTTTGCGCGAGATACACAGCCCATTAGGTCTGTGAGGGATAGCGCCGTTTGCCAAGCAAACGCCTCTCTCGCTCTCCTATTATTTAAGGCTATCAGTAGTTAATTTAATGGAGCCTTCCACTCTAACGGGTCTTTCGACTCTGCTCGTAAGAACCTGTAATACTGGCTTCCGCCAGTCAATATACAACAACAGCACACTCATCGGTTCTTTTGCATTGTTACCACAATAAAACCATTACCTCCAGCGCTCATAACTAATAAATCATCCTGGCGTAGGTCTTAAACGTGTGTCATACGGCGTCAGAAATAAGCCGCTGAATTCGTCTGGTCAATCAGACTTTCACAAGCATCAGTGCTTATGCCAGGGTTAATTGATAATTAACGCTTATATGTATCTTCAGATATAATATCAGGATAAATAAATAAGTCAAGTAATTGCCATGTAATTTTAATTAGTTATTAAAAGGAGAGTGTTGGATCATGTTTGCTTGGTTTTTTGTTTCTTATTAATGGCTCTAATACATGAGCCAATTGTTCTTGTTTTTCTTGTTTATCAAATTTAACATCTATAAGTGTGGCAACTTTAACAAGAACCTCACTACCTTCTGATGTTGTCCCTGAGATGATATGTTTTTCATCATATTCAAAACTTAATACCAAGTCCTCGTAATCAGTTGATTCTCGATAGTAATCCAGAAAATCAAGAGATGTTCCAAGGAACAGCCCTCCTTGTGGTGCCTCTTTATGTCCAATTGATAGATCCACAGGTCGATTATTCTGAAGCGTATGGGACTTTGATGTTTGAGTGTTAAAACTAACAATTCGATAACCAATAAATTTAGCCATATAATGGATTTCCTCTTATATCATTAATAAATAAAAATAAAGTAATGTGAGTTAATTGTAGCAAAATCAATGGAAATGTAATAGTTAATAATTAATGATCTAGCAAAAAACACCACTAGGCCAATGTGAATTATTTTATGCTATTTTAATAAATAGTATTGACAATTGATAAAAATTGGATATAATTAACACAGAATAAACAAAAAGAATCTAACTCGCAGGAGCAAAAAAATATGAATAATAGCAAAGCGCACAAGTCAGATGTATCATTTGGCAGAGGTATTTTCACTCTTATTAATGAAGAAGCAAGTAATTTTGTTCATGGGTTAATGAACAGTGGTCGAAAGAAAGATTTCGATACACAAAATAAAGATATGAACTCTCGTTCTCTTTCAGATGAAGAAGCGTTGGAAATTGCCAACAATCTGACTCCTGAAAGTCAGCGTCGGGCTTATGAACAACAGCCGTTTAGTTATCAAAAGCCCATTAACACAAAGTCTACTCATGCAAAAAGACAAACTGTAGCGCCTCAATATGTTAAACCGATGATTGTGCAACACAAGAGTCCTACTCCCGTATCTAACACGGAGATCGCTGAGATCGCTGAGACTACAGTGGAACATGAAAACAAGCCTCATCAAGAGCAAGTGACTCGTCGTCGTGGACAGGGATTATATGGAATGCATGTACGTCGAAATCGTTAAATTTAACACTTAAAAGCCCCTAACGTTAGGGGCTTTTACTTTTTTATCATTTTCTCAAAAAAGAAGTGCCGATTGGTAGCTGTTATAAAACAGGGGGCAGGGAAAACATGGTGATTTCGGCGAAGCCGGTTTGTTCGTAAATAATTTAGTTGATGATTGTTAATCATTGCTTTTAATTAAAATTGCATTAATAATGTAATATTAATTAAAAAGAGGATTTATAAAATTGAATAAAATGATTAGCAACACAAACAAAGATGAGTTATCAAAAAAAGAACTAATAAAAAACCTTCATTCTTCTGAATCAAATGAATGGTATACTCCTTGTGAAATAATCGAAGCAGCAAGGGAAGTAATGGGAGAAATAGATCTAGACCCTGCCTCTTGTGAAGAAGCAAATGAGGTAGTGGGAGCTGCAAATTTTTTTACTATTGAAATAGATGGACTTGCACAAAAATGGTTTGGTAGAGTGTGGTTAAATAGTCCATATGGTTATTTTAATAATAAACCAGGAGTCTCATGTGCAGGAGTTTGGTCTCATAGCTTACTAGAAAGATATAAAAAAGGAGAAATAAAAGAAGCTATTTTCTTGGTTAATGCAAATGTAGGCGATGGATGGTGGATGCCCTTGTTTAATCAGCTCCCTGTTTGTCTGATCAATAAAAGAATTAAATTTAGACCGCCATCTGGTTCAAATAAAAAAAACAGACCCAGCAAAGGAAATAGTGTTTTCTATATTGGAAATCAATTTGAAAAATTCAGAGACGTTTTTGAAAGGAAATATGAGCTAGGAACAGTTGTTCATGCTAGCGCGGCGAAGTACAAATAATACCCCAAAGAACAATAAAATAGATGTTTTTAATTAAAACGCAAATAAAAACAAGTTATCTATAAAATATCTATAGTCTAGTATGGATTTTTAAAAATACTAGCTATAGTATAGCGAAACAAATAAACAATAATAAAACAAGAATAATAACAATAATGAATAATAATTATAAAATAACAGCAACAGAGTTGGCGATAGATGTTTTTATTACTGAAATAAACAAAGCGGGGCTTTTGTCATTCCTTATTTCAAATCAAGATAATAAAGAAAAGTACATAATAGATAATACTGAAATTAAAAATGATTTAATTAAAAAAGGAGCGGGGCTGGTTAGCTATAATCGAATATCAACAACGGAATTATTAATACAATATGCGTCCTTTGGCTCTGAAACAAATCCAGCTATCGGTTTTCCTATTGGATTTTCAAAAACCAATTATAATTGTCGCATAGAATATACATTTCATGCAATCGCAAGAGAAAAGACAGGGATGCTTTTCACCGAAAACGGTAAAAATAAAATGTTTTGTTTATTTAATAAAAAAAGCCAATTATGTGATTGCATTAGTGAATACCTCATTTCTAGTAATTTTTTTAACAAAACACCGCCTTCTCTTGATAATAAAAAAGGGGAGATAATTTCCTTTATTGATAGAAAAATAACAAGCGGAGCTATTTTTAATTTTATAGAGGATAGATATTTAGTTAGTTTATTCAATGATGAGCAAGTATATTGGCATATAACTTATGAATTAGCACACGAATACCATCAAAACAGCCCATTCTTAATGCATGACAATGAGCGTTATTACTATGTTAGTGATTTTTGGAGTAAAGATAAGCAGGGAAAAAAAGAAGAATTATTAAGTGATGTGATTTCTCAATCAGTTATAAAGGAGTTTTTTAATTTAGTTCCAATTGAATTTGCAGTTGGTTTTTTTTCTAATAATCCATGTTAAATTCAGATATGATGTGTTGTTATTGGTTTTTTATCTGATATAATCCAATAAAGCAAACTTAATGAGAGATAAATATTGAATAAGGAAACAGCAGGAAAGATAAAGCTTTCAGATATTATTAGCCAAGTTACAAATATTAGCTTAAATGTAAATTACGCAAATGAGACTCGAACCTTATTAAATAATTTAATTATATTATTAAATACACCATCTCTTAGTAAAACGCTTGATTTAATACTTAATCCCGATACTTGGCTAACAACTGAACAATACGAAATAGTAAAAAACCTAGTATTTTTATTAATTAATCATCAACCAGTAATTTCAAATGGGTGTGCTGGTTCAATCACTCAAATAGCAATACCAGTTGTAATTCAAAAATATAGCTTAAAGTCATTAATTGACATAAAATCTGAATTGCCAGTAATGATATTAAATGAAATAGGGAATGATATTGTTGAAATCTTAGGGTTGCCAGAGTCGTCTAAGATTATTTTGAATCCATATTTATTCTCTCATGGGTTTTTAAGCAAAAATTTACATGAATTATATGAGCTTCCATCTTATGGATTAAGTGGCCAGTCCATTTTGGATAGCGAGACCTTTATTTTTGACGAAAATAAAGAGTTACAGTTGTTTTATATATATGGAATAATAACTGAACCAAATGAAACGCATTTTGCAAAAACAAATATTGATAGTAAATTATCCGATCCTAGAGCATTATGGAGCTGGAGAGAGAAACATGGAAAAGTATTGCAAAAATTTATGGATTGCAAGCATTCCGAAGTAAATATATCTATTGGTGCGCCATCGGTGTTAACACATGCACTAACAACTGGATTTATGTATTCAAGAGAATATAAAATATGGAGTTTGCTTGGAGAACGCCTATTAACAAAAACACCAAGTGAATTTACATCAGTATTTAATGAGGATCCGCAAACAGGTCGAATATTAATTCGTATTTATTGCAATAATTATTGCATATTTGTGTTCGACTATGGATATGCGATGGCAAAAACAAGTAATGGAAAAATAAAGTGGCTTGATACTCTTATTCTTGAGCATAAATTAAAAAAACACGGTTTTTCTAATATTATTCACGAGCAAAAAAATCTGCAAACCACTGATTTGGAAGGTTATTTAAATAAGCCTCTAATTTATTAATAAAAGGATAAGTAATGATTTTAAAAGCAATAACATTCATGGGTGTTTTCCCCTGGGTTTTGAATGGTCTTTCATTAATTACTGCGCATTGCTTAAGTAATCAAAAAGTGGTTATTGGAAGAAGCATGGGTGTCGCAGCAGCTATTGGATGGAGTATTTATGGATATTTGATTGGAGAATGGTCCTTTATTATATCAAATATTATTTTTTTCTATATTTATGCATCTGCGCTAATAAAGTTCAATAAGAAAAAATCTGAATATCAACATTCATCTGAAAATATAGAAACTCAATTGCTTGATTTATTAAGCGAACAAGATAAAAGAAAGCTAAAAGGCCTGAGATTAATTGAACAAATTGAAAAAGACATGATTGAACTAAAAAGCACCTATCAGCCAAAACAATAATTTATTAATAACGAGATATAAATGGCATTTAATAGTAGTTACAAATCATTAAAAATCAATAAAAAAAATCATGCAATATATATTGTGTCAATATTAATGGTAATTGCATTAGTCTATTTAATTGGTTATAAATACCAAAGTGATGATCTGTTTTTTTCAGCATCGGACATCGATCACGAGTCTTACTTAGAATTGTTTGGTGATGATTTTAAAAACCAAAAAGAAAACACTGTTGAGATGGATAACATAGAAGGATTTGAAATAGAAGACGCCGAATATATTGAAAAAAATCACAAGAAAACAGCATTAATCCAGGTGGAAGAGGGTTACGATGATTGCATCCAACTATATGAATTTGGCATTAATGCAATGAAAATAAAAGAAACAAAAATTAACAATGTTGTTGTTAATTCAAAAAGCGATGCCCATAAACAATGCTCTAGCAAAGAAAACACCATCATATGGTCTTTTTGATTTAAAAACTCTTATTTATTCTTAAGTTATTTGACATTAATATATAACTAAATTAATATTATTATTAGTAGTAATTTTAAATTACAATAGATTAATACACGTTAATTCATTTTCAATGAAATAATTACAATAATTAACTCGTCGCCATAATTATAAAAACAACAAAGGGCATTCTATGCATAAAAACGCAGAATTTATACTAAATCTAATGCAATCTCATCAAGATAAGTTTAGAAAAAAAAGCCTGAAAATTGCTGGGTTTTTTGAAGATGGATTGGGTGGTAGATTTATATTTGAAAAAAAATGAATCAAATAAGGGAATTCTCATTCTTTTTAAGTAATGAAGAGAGAATGGAATTCGAGGAAATAGATTCATTAATAAAAGAATTGACTCCTGTGCTAGCTTTAACAAATGATATATGCGAAAAATTTATTTCGATTGGTGATGTTATTATATCTGATTTTTCATTGCTTTTATCAAACAATGAAAATTCTATTACGGAAATCCATATTGATAATGTATTAAAAGAATACACTCATACAGTTAATTCGGTATTGAGCCTGCACATCGATTTGTGTGATAATTTTGTTTTTAAGCTAAATAAATGGTATCAGCAAATCAATGATAATACAAAAAAAATAAGTGAACAGGCTTTATTAAGAACAGAAATAAGAACCATTTCCAATAAAATTAAAATTAGCGCATCTTTGCACCTTCCTGTTTACGATGCTTTTTTCAATAAAAGAAATAAGGGAAATTCATTATGAAAAGCATATATGTGTCTGCATTAAGGTTTCAAAAAATAGAAAAAAAAGAACAAGACATGTTGTTCAATGAACTTATTTTAGAGTTAAATGAATACACACCAGGAATAAATAATGGAATTGATTCCTTTTCAAACGCGGATGATTCCATTAGAACTGAGTTTTATTCTTTTGCTTTAGAAACACTAAAGACTCATGAAAAAAACAATATTGAATTAATATCTTTAAAGAATGAAGTTTTACTTAATAAAATTGAAAGCAATAAAATCAATCAGAAAATAAATGAAAAACTGGAATTTATTCAGAAAAGTCAAATAAAACAAAGTGATACTCTTGAGACAATAAAAAACAGTATTAATACTTTGTTTGATAAGGTTTCCCAAATATTTCCTCGATTAGACATCCTGGAAAATAAACTCAGCAGTGTAGACGAGAAATTAAATAACATACAGACAGAAATCAATGACGCTGGAATACATATTAAGGCATTGAAATCAGATTTGTCTTATGTTATCTCAGCAAAACCAGTTACAAAAGATGAGATAAAACAGGATAGAGTTGTTTTTGCTAATAACTTAGTAAATCACTTGGTTTTTAATGATTTTTGTAGTATTGCCATTACAGATATGTGTTTATTGGAAAGGTATACTGATGGAATTATAACAAAAAAAGAAACAGAGCGAATGCTTGAATATCCTGAATTTAGTGCGGTTGTTGATAAGTATCAAGATGAATGTATAGAGAAAATGATTTTGCAGGCAAAAAATGCAATAATAGATGCTATAAAAGTAGAGTTAAAAGGCGATAAAAATAGAACCCTTTCATCATATGAAATAAAAAATATTGTTGATGCGGTAAGGCTAGATGATATTGAATTAAACATCCAGGATAAGGTAAAAAGCCTAGCGGCACAAAGAATAAACACCTTTCAGGAAAAACAACTAACTGAATCAATAAAAACAGATATTGATGCAGAAATAAAAGCAGTTAGTAAGCAGATTGATGAACAAAGAGAGAAACTGAGTAAGAAAGGCTTTCTAGGCAAGCTTGCTGTTGCTTTTGACGAAGGTATAAGTAATAAGTTTGAATTTAATAATGACGGGCTAAAGGTGTTATTTAAGCTTAGTTCCTTAATTAGTCTTGGGATGCACTTCGCTGATGAAAAGAAAAATGAATTTATTGAAAGCACATTTGGGAAAGACGTGTCAGAATCACTTGTTCTTTTTGAGAAAAAAGAAAAAGCAGTAGAAGAAATGCAACGATATGTAGATGCTAGTCCAACTGCAATTACCAAAATGCAAAAACATCTTTTAGCGAATGGTTTTAGGTTTAATGATTACCCTGTTACAATGACACTGCACAAAGCTTTTGCAAAAGCAGAATCTGTTTTAGAACATGAAAGATTTGATTTTAATACACCAAGTAAAGAAGATCTTGAGGATGCTTTTATTGTAATGAAAAAACTTTCTGCATTATCTCATGGAGAGGCCAGTGATTATTTAATGGGGAAAAGAGATTATATTTTGGCAGAGAAAAGGAAAGTAGCAAATTATATAGGTCAGCATTCTGAATTAATAAGCGTGGTTATTAATGAGAGAGGTGCATCTTTAATGGGTGCTCAAATAGATAATAATGCACCAAGATGGAACTTGCATTAATATTTCTATGCACAGAGAGTTCTATTTGTTATTGGAAATTTTAACAAGAGTGATTTACACAAATGATGATTACATTGACTGATTTTGAATTAATTTATAGAGTGAATGACAAGGAAAGGGATTGCTTTTATTATTTGTGTGAAAAGCCTTTAGTTAATGCAATGAATGCTGTTTTTTATTTAGATGGCAACAATCTAGTTATTGTAGATTCAATAAATACACTAATTCTTAGAAACTTGAATCCAGAAATTATTTCATCTATAAATCATGACGCTGAGTTTTTTATTGCTGAAATTTCTTCTAATGAGGTAACTAGAATAATTAAAAATAATAATACTAAATAAAGAGGCTTGATTTATGAAGACTAGTGAGCTATTGATGTCTGGAAAAATACTTGTTTTTGGAGATAAAAAAGTAAATATTAGAAATACATTAAATGCAATTGCAGGGATTAGTACTGCGGCATTGATTATTTCATCTTCTGTTTCATTTGGTATTAAATTAAAAGAATACAGGGATGAAATGATTAGAGCAATTCCATCGGAGTGTAGTAATGAAAATTTAACATTGGAAAAAAATAAATTTTTAGAAAAGAAAGAGATGTTGTCCAGTGGAATAATTTCAATTTCAGATCCGATAGAACAAGCTAAAAAAATTGAAATTCTTGATGCTTTTGAAAAAGGGGATGTTGCAAGACAACAATTTATTCAAAAATGTGATTCATTGAAAAGAAAAAATGAAAAACATGATTTTGGGGTATAAAAAGCATTTAAAATAATCTCCTTCCATGGAGATTATTTTGTTTTTAATTATTTAGTCCAATATTAATCATTTTTATTGCTATCTGTTTATCCATTAAAGCAATTTCAGCGGGTTTAATGAATTGTGAATAATGAAAGCTTGCCCACATTAGTAAATCACTTAATTTGCAAAGATCTTCATAAAATCTAATTTCCTGCTCTGTTTTTGGAGTCATTGCATCTTCATTGATTTGACTTTTATAGATGAACTCATCTTTCTTGTTAACACAGGAAACGATCTCGGAAAACAACTCAATGGATGATGGTACTCTAAAATCAACAGGTGCATGACTCAGCAACCAAAAATCCTGAATAAGTGTTTCATATTCGATCAAAGATGCTGTTTCTAAAATAGATAAAGGAAAAATAAACTCAAAATTATGTTGTGCACTGAGATTATCATGTAATGCACAAAGCGCATCGTATGATGAATCAAATAAACCAGAATTTATTAAGTCCTCAAACATTGATTTATTTGGTTTTACTGCAAATCGAGCAGGAATAAAATCTTCAATTTCGGAGGATGCTTCTTTTCGGACAAATTCATGGACTTTTTTATTTAATCCTCCATAGTATCCTTTATTGTGTTTTCCATACCTTCCTGCTCTTCCTATGATTTGTTTAAGTAGGGCAGTAGGTATTGGAACCAGGTCTTCACCATCAAATTTTTCATCCTCTGCAATAATTATTGTTTCTATGTCTAAGTTTAATCCTATGCCAATTGCATCTGTAGCAACAATTATATCAGATACTCCATCATTGAATCTTTTTGCTTGTTCTCTTCTTAATTCGGGCGCAAGACTTCCATATATGATAGAAACACAATGTCCTCTGGACTCAAGTTCCTTTTTGAAGTTATATAATGCATTCCTACTAAACGCAATTAATGCAGTTTTTGGTTTTATATCATCAATTCCAATAAAAGTTTTGAGTGGTTTTAATGGACATAATCGTTTTGTGTTGTTTACTTTATAGTCATCTCCACATAATTTTATTAATTTTACTAGAGATTCTAATGCATGGGTGGCACAGGTTATGTGTATTGTCTCTGCTTGCAAGCCAACAATAGCCTCTACAACATTTTGTCCACGATCTAGATCTGAAATAAATTGTCCTTCATCTATCACTGCTATGTCATATATTTCTCTTGAATTAAACATTTCATAAGTAGAACACTGAATCAAAGATGGCTCAATAGAGTATTTTTTTTCTTCACCGGTAATTAAATCGCAAGGAATTTTTAATTCAATCATGCTGGACCATACTTCTTGAGCATTAAGTCTTAATGGACCAAGATATAATCCTTTTTTTGCATTCATTAATGCTTGAATAGCATGATAGGTTTTTCCTGAATTAGTAGGGCCAGCGTGAATAATAAAGTTTCGATGAAGTTTTCTAGCAGATGGAAACCAATCAATATACTCTTTTTCTTTGTATTTTGATAAAAACGCATTAATTTGATTTAGTCTATGCCATTTATTTAGCTGTATTTTTATTTTTAATAACTGTTCTTCGATATTTTTTCGGATTGAATATAAAAACACCGATGAAATGATGCTTCTATATGTGTGGATTCAATAACAGGTATTTTTTCTATCAATTGTTTAAGTTCGTTTAATTTTTTAACTAATAATAAAGGAGAACCGTCTGCATTTATTTGCGTCACTATTGCTCCCATTGCATAAGGAATAATAACTCCTTCCTTTAGATCGGGGACCCAATTACCGTCGCTGATTTCTTTTTGTGTCGCGTATTTAAATAATACTTTATTAAAGTGATGTGTTGCTAACTTTACCAAAGCAGATTTTGATTTTTTCTCAAAAGAACTTAGTGAAGTTATATTTGTTAGACGAATTTTACCAGGAAAATTAATTTTTTTAAAATCTGAAATCCATTTTTCTATTTTTTTACAATCAATTGTTTTGTTTAGGATATTCCAAATTTTATCTGAAGAAGTATTTTTATCAATTAGACTTAGTTGATTAACAATGATTAAAAAATCATTTTTCTTAATATCTGCCTCAAAGTCGAGAAATGAAATGTCATAAATATTGGAATTAATGGAAAGTGTAAAAAATAGTTTATTTTGATTGATATTTATTTTGTAATCGCCACCAATAAATTCAATAGGAGAATTGGTCTTATCTATATGCTTATACGACTGTGTTTTTTGTTTTTTTTTAAACTTAATACTGTCTTTTTTTTCTTCAATTGTGTCATCATAAATGATTGATGAATTAAGTCTCATAATAAAATACCTTTTTTTATTTTTATGATGTTTCATTTTAGCATGAATATTTTTTTATAAAAAGCATTTAATATTTTTAATAAAAAATGATTGATTAAATTAAATAAGCTTATCGTTGGATTCATTATTGACCGTTAATCAACAAGGATTAAAGTTTGACATTTATCTCTTTACTTGAAAAAATACTAAAATAAGAATATTGGTTTAATAAGCAAAAAGAAGATGCTTAAGTCAATATTAACATAACTATATGAAAAACAATGATTTTTATATAAACCAGATTGGTATATTTCTTTGAACTCGAATATTTTGCAACAAATGAGTACCTTAAAAAACAAGTGTGAAGATTGTTATGTCGAATGCAATCAGTTCCACATGGAAAGAAATTGGTTTTGTATGGATACGTTATATGCAGAAAATAAAAAAATTAATGAGTTGACTCAGAACTCAAAAATAAATTTATCTTCTAAATCAGTGCACTTAAATACAATAAGCAGTCCGTATGAATCCAATGAAAAAACCAGTATGAAAACAGTTAATTTGATTTTTAAGCATATTTTTCAAAAGGGATTATCAAAACTTGGATTTACAGATAATCATGACAATGCAAATATTAGACTGAGACGCGCACATAAGCTACTAAGTAAATGTAATAGAACTCTCATTAGAGCTGAAAACGAAAAAGAACTTTTAAATGATATTTGCCGACTTACAGTAGAGGCTGGCGGCTACAGAATGGCATGGGTTGGTTTTGCAGAAAGAAATGCAATGAAAACCGTAAAACCGGTTGCTGAATTCGGTCATAAAAAGGGTTTTTTGGAGAACCTAAACATATCCTGGGATAATTCTGTTAGAGGACAGGGGCCAGTAGGAAATGCTATTCGCATAGGTGTATCAGTAGTGAACCAGGATGCCCTGCATAATCCGAAATTCAAACCATGGCGAAAGGCAGCGTTACAATGTGGTTATCAGTCAAGTATTGGACTCCCTCTTATTGTTAACAAGCAGGTAATAGGAGCATTGGTTCTTTATGCAGCAGAACCTTATGCATTTAACAGAAAAGAAGTCTCATTATTAGAGGATCTAGCTAATGATTTAGCATTTGGTATTCAAACTCTTAGAATGAGAGATGAACACATTAGCACTGAAAAAAAATTAGAGTTTTTAGCTTATCATGATCCTCTAACCGGCTTGCCAAATAGAAGATTGTTAAGTGATCGATTTACTCAAATAACAGCGCGTGCTGATAGGACAAAAACAAGTATAGCCATACTATATTTAGACTTGGATAATTTCAAACATGTTAATGATAGCTTTGGACACAAGTGTGGTGATCAGTTTTTGATTTGTGTTGCAGAAAGACTAAAAAATAGCATTAGAAAAACAGATACACTAAGTAGACAAGGTGGTGATGAATTTGTCATTATTCTCAATGATATTTCAACTATAGATTCGATTGAAAAAATAACAAAAAACATAATAAATTCATTTGAAGATCCTATTCAAATAGATAATCACACATTAACAACCTCGTTTAGCATTGGTATTAGTATGTACCCAAACGATGGATGCGAATTTGATATCCTTTTGAATCATGCTGACACGGCATTATCACAATCAAAAGAGGCAGGGAAAAGCACATATTCATTTTTTTGTGAACAAATGAATAAAGATGCAGTCGAATATGCCTTAATGCAAGAACAGCTTAGAAGAGCAATTAGAAACAAAGAGTTTCAATTGTATTTTCAGCCACAAATAGATATGAAAAGCAATAATATTATTGGAGCGGAAGCACTAGTAAGGTGGCAACATCCATCTTATGGACTGATGGCCCCGGGTAGATTTATTCCAGCAGCGGAACAAAGTGGGTTAATTGTCCAAATCGGTGAAATTGTATTAAACGAAGCATGTAAACAAGGCGCTATCTGGCATTCAGAAGGTATGCATGACTTGGTTATTGCTGTAAATCTTTCTGCAATGCAGTTTAAGAAAGGAAACCTTATTGAAACTGTGTCGTCAGCATTAGAGTATTCTGGTTTTCCGTCTACATCATTGGAATTAGAGTTAACTGAATCAGTTATGCTTCATGATATAGATGTAGTAAAAGAAACATTAATAAAGTTAAAGGAGATAGGTGTCCGTATATCAATTGATGATTTTGGAACAGGCTATTCTAATCTATCTTACTTAAAACAACTTGATATTGATAAATTGAAAATTGATCAAACATTTATTCGGGATATTATTGAAAATACAGAAGATTCTGCAATCGTAAAGGCTATTATTCAACTAGGTCATACCTTGGAACTAAGTGTCATAGCAGAAGGGGTTGAAAAAAAGGAACATTTCGCTCTCTTGAAAAGTTACGGTGTCGATGAAATACAAGGCTTTTTATTTAGCCATCCATTATCATCGATTGATTTTTATAAATTTTACAAAAACCATTAATTAAGAACAGTGGCCAGAGGCCACTGAACTCACTATGACACGTTTTGCAGCGGAAGGTGTTCACCACAGTGTCCTATCACGACAATGCCGTCAATGACCTTGAAATGAACCCTGATTGTTTCTTTTAGCGAGGAAGATACCCCGATGTTCAAATGTTGCTCCATTAGAACATCTGTATCATCAACGAGAAACAATCTTTTATTTCTTAGCGATTGACTTTTCATTACTGTCTCGCTCTCATGGGCAGCATATGCTTTACCAAACAATTGCCTGGCTGTGCTATCTGGTTGACCATTGTTTATTGCATCTAAATACTCATTAACCAATGTTTTCAGTAAGAGAAACAATCTTTCAGTGTTTTTGAACTGATGCGATTCTTTGGCTGATGTCCATGCGTTTGCTAGAATTTTAACTCGATCTGGATATAAAATTCTTAACGAAGTTAGAACATCAATTGGCGTTGCAAATTGAATATTGGTTAAAACAGAAATAAGCGCTGCACGTTCATTATCGGATATCTGAACATTCGATTGATTATAAACACTATCCTTTAATTTATTGGTTTGATTATGCATCGCTTTTATTTTTAAATCAAATTGATGACACTGGATTTTTAATGAGCTAACTTCATCTTCGAGCTCCATGTTCCGGTGTAATTCTAGCTCTAATCTTTGTTTTTCCTTTGCAAGCTGTTCTTCTATGGTTGGTAGTGGTGCTGTTGATTTAATTGAATTGCTAGAATATGCCGCTTGTCCAAATGCACTTACAAAATCATCATTTGGAATCATTGCATCAAGAACTAGTTTCCATGTATCTTTTAATATATCAATTTGTTCTCGATGTTGTCGATAGAGTAAATTCAATTTCTCTATGTTGTCAAACGGATTGAGTGAATCTGATACAGCTAAGTTAGCATCGGCTTTTAGGCGGTCAACTTTGTTTTTAATGGAGTTTATTCCACCTTGAAAATGTTCAATCAAATCAGTTGTTTCGTTTAGCTTCGCTATTAAGACAGATTGTTCCTCTGAATTTAAACATAAAGCAGAAAGAGATTCCCATTTTTGAGAAAACAAATTTGTGTTCTTTTCTTTGCTTTCATAATCTGGGATTAAATAAATTACTTTTGAGTAAATATTGTTATGAGTTCTAATTAGCTTTTCAATAGATTTTGCAATAATCGTCTTTTCAATTTCAATAAGTTTTTTTGAAAGAACCTCTGATTTTGAACCAAACTCTTGAAATTTTGATAAAAGAGTCCCCAACTCAATATTGTCAATGGACTGCAATTCATCCATCCATGTTTTTAAGGATGACTGAATTTTCATCTTCTCACAAATTCTAAACATGTCAGGTGAAAAAAGAGATGTTGCTTCATCTGATTGAAATACAAATAAAGAGTCTGATTCAGAGGATAGTCCGTTAAAAAATTCACTGTACTCAGGATGACGCTCTATTAATGCTAAAATTGGAATCAAAGAGTGATACCAGCTGGCAATAGCAAAAACACCAATAGCAATATTTTTTTTAGTCTCAATATCTTCGGAGCATGCGCGATTAAAAATAGGTAAAATCCACTGCCATAATGGAAATTCATCGGTGCTGTCTACCTTGTGTAGTTTAACCAGAATATCTACAATGGAAAACCATGGCATCTCACTTGAAAGCTGAGAAAGTGAATCATCACACACTGGTAATAACTCTGATTCCTCAATACCAAAAAAATTCTTTACGTGATTTATAAAAAAATGCTCAAGACTAAGTATTGAATTGCTTTCTTCTGTCAGATTTTTTCTTAAAACAAACCGAATATAAGGATTGGATAGACCACAATATCTATTGAAATTTTCTCTGTCTCCACGAAGTAGGCTCTTAACATATATTTTTTCTTGTGATGTCAATACATAACGAGAAATTTTTACACCTTTTGTTTTTCTATCAAAATATTCAATCAATCCTTTTTGGCAAAAAAATGAGTTCCATAAGTCATTACTACTCTTAAATGAGAGAATCGATGGAAAACCATGTGGAAGTTTTAGTTGTAAATCGTCTAGCATATATGCATCCTTAACCAATTGTTTAAAAAACATCCAGGTATTTGAATAAAATATGAGTTTTTGCCTTTTCATTATCAATATAATCAAAGAAACACAATATGTCCACCTTACAAATTTTTTGGTATATGATAATTGAAGCATTGTCTAATTTCACTAATTAATCTATAATAGAGATTGAAATAAATAAAAGATAGGAATAAAGAATGGAACAAAATGAAACATATGAAGATGAGTTAGCCTGGAAAAAAGCTGGTTTAATTCCTGAGAATGATGGAGTTGATGAGCAGATTACAGATAAAACTCTTATTGATGATATTAAAAAAAATGCAAAATAAAAAATAGCCACTGTTGAAGGTGGCTATTCTTAAATCTATTTTTCTAAACCATTATCGTTTTTTCTATCCTTGCTCAGATTTTCATTTAATGCCGTTTTTCTTATCTCAAATGATAATTCTTTGTCATTATATAGCCCGCTCTTTATTAATTGCATTGCATTAAGAATATCATTCATCATTGTTGGTAGTATTTGAAGATTTTTATGTGTGTTGTCGGCATTCTGTATTTGTTCAAAATTTTTACTGAAATCAAATTTTGTTCCCCATCCAGCACCATAATTTTTTGCATTTTCATAATAATCTTCAAAGTAATCAGCCCATTCTTGTGGTAATTCGCCACCTCTGATATTTGTAATTTTTTCATGAAGATCTTTTACCATCAGGTGTGCAGTAGACTCAGCAACAAGCTCTTCAATGCCGTATTTCATTGATCCAAAGGTATTAAGTCCTTTTCGTCCAAGAAGATGTTTGGTTGAATGAGCTAATTCATGTGACCAGGTTGCATATCTAGCAATAGGGTTCACAAATTGTTCTTTGGTTGGTACATGAATTGTGTCTTTAAGCGGTCTGTAAAAAGCTTCATTTCCAGACTCGGTAACAACAATGCTTTGCTCTTTTACTTGTTGTCTTATTAATGAATCAATTAGTAAATCAAGATCCTTATCTTCTTCCTTTAAAATAAAATCGCTTTTCATTGAACGAAGGCTTCTTAATTCAGATAATTTTGACTTTGCATCATCAGAAATTAAGTGTTCAATTTCTTTCATTGACCAAACAGGATGAGAAACAAAAGTAACTCTTTCTCCTTTTTTTAGGCCAGATGATGAAATTTCTTCTGGTGTAGGTCTTTTTTCACCCGAGCTTGAACGCCATGGAGAACCATCTTGGTTTATCCATACATCATACATACTAGGAACAAACAAGCTAGTTACCGATGGATTTCCTTTTAGCTTACTCAGTGCATGAGATTTCCGCTGTTCGTCTAATGTTTTCTTGCTATCCTCATCTTTAACAAAATCATGTAAAAGAAGCTTTTCTAGATCTCCTTTAAAAATGATAATGCTATCAGTATCCTTGTCTGAATGCTCCACCGCATAAGCCAAGATCGCTTGATTTGTAAATCCTTTTAAAACATATCTTTCATCTTTTTCGTAGAAATTCATAAACTTTTCGCCAAGCGTCATGTGTCTTAGCCATGGAATATCCCACTTTCTTTTTTCACCATAAGCGATATCATGCCATAATCTTAGTAAATCAATTCGAGCACGCGATAAACCAACATCACTTTGACGGCGGTATTTGTTTAACGTTTCATTAACAGAATCGATCCAATTTTCAACCGGGCAATCGAACATTTTCTGAATTTGTTCATTTGCATCATTCACAACTGCACTGGTACATTCTGTTTTTAGTTTTTCACTTGCTTGCTCCCATGCATCCATTGTTAGTTTCTTTACAACTTCTGGATCCCACGTTCTTTGAGAAAAAACAGCATTGTTAAAAACATCGCTCACCTTGTTAATTAAATCAGGAGTTAAATAGTTTTTCTTATATGATGATGTGCTTTTGTTGCTAGTTGGTTTTTTGGCCATTACATTCACCTTCTTTATTATTTTATAATATTATATCAAACCTAACCAAATAAAGTGATATAATTATAAAAATATTTAAGGATTTTTCGATGAAACTTTATTCTCTAGGTTACGCAACAATTTCTCTATTAGAATTCATTAAAATTTTAAAAGAAAAAGAAATCAATTCTATTGCTGATGTTAGATCATTGCCTTATTCAAAACGCTTTTTTGAATACAATAGAGAAGATTTTGCAAAAGCATTAAAAAAAGAATCAATTCATTATGTCTATTTGGGGGAGGGGCTAGGGCCAAGATCATTAGCGTTGTCAAATTATGATTCGGATGGACAGGTGCAGTTTGAAAAATTAAAAAAGACTTATGAATTTAAAAGAGATGTGGAAAGATTGCAAACTGGATTGTCAAAAGGGTACTCTATAGCAATGATGTGTGCAGAAAAAAAACCGGAAACGTGTCATCGTTCTCTTTTGATTGGCGAATCATTACTACATCAATATGATGTTGATACAAAGCATATTTTACATAATAAAAACATTGAGTTACAGAGTGAACTGGAACACAGAATTATGCGCGAAAGAGGCTGTTCAGTTGATTTTTTCTCATCAGAAAATGAATTATTAAAACAGGCAATGAACGAACAAATCAAAGAGTTTGCATATAAAAGGCCAATTGAAAACCAATTGACCCCTAAATAAATCATAAGCCAGCGCGATGCTGGCTTTATAATTATAGTTCCTCTAGTTCTTTTTTTAGACCACTGTTTAAAACAGGAAATCTACTAAATGTTTTCGGGTCTAAGCTTTCTGATTCGATATGAAATCCTACAGCCATTCGTTCTCTTTTCCACTGATTTCTAGAAAACAAGGAGTAAAATCGTTTTATCCAAATAACAAGATCTTCCTGTTCAAACTGCTTAAACTCATCTAGTAAGTTAATTAATATTCCTTTTGGTCTGCGTCTTTGTAGTAATGCTTGTCGACGAATACTATCTAAAACAGGAAAAGGCATTAAATCATCTTCGTCCGTTTGAGCATCGGGTCTTAACTCTGCGGTTGGCTGTTGATTGTTGATTGCTGATAGATTGCTGATTGATACATAATTATCAGCAGTTACTTCAGAACCCTTGTTACACAGCCACTTAAGTAAGCGCAATACTCTAACCTTGCTTACACCGGAAATGGGGGCCAGCACACCAGAGGTGTCTCCATCCATTGTCATATAGCCAACAGATGATTCACTCAAATTACCCGTTGTTAATAATAATTTATTATCTCTATTTGCCAGCAACCAAACCCCGGGAGAGCGAACGCGTGCTTGAATATTCTGTAATGCAATATCGTTATCATGCCAATTTAATTTATTGCCCCCAGTGCCGTTTACTCGTTCAACATAACCATCAATTAAATCATCAATTTTCCAATCATAAAAATTACCACCAATTTCTTGCATGAGTACTTTTGCAGCATTCAATGTAACTGAACCACTGTTCTTGCTGCCTTGATACACGCAATCCAATAATTCATTCATTCTTGTTTTAATGTGGTTATCAGGTACTGGCGATTTTTGTTCTGCTTGCTCATAATGCACCATCATGTAAAGCAAAGATGCTACGAGGCCGGAATCAGCGCCACCACTTAAAGATAAAACATATCCATTTGTGCATGTTTTTTCATTCCAATCTCTTAAACCAAGTGCAATTGCTCGACTGGTTTCTTCATTTTCAAGTTCTTGCCCAAATTGCCATTGTTGCGTTGATGCGACTGATGACTGAGAGAACCGAGTTGCAGCTTGATTATTAATTTCACTATAAATATTAGTTGATAATTTAATAATATTTTCATGAATTTTTAATGCGTTCTGTCTTTGGCTACTACACATTTGTACAGTACGATTTTCTTGTAGGTCAATCACGGCTGAAACTAAATCAACCATACCAAAGTTTAGACGAGCCCCCTTGGCAACAATTTTACCTCCAGAAGCAATCAGATTACCACCATCAAAAACGACTCTGCCTGATTCGCAGCCATTCATATTACAATAGATGTAAGCGGCCCCAAATGCACGAGAACCCTCTTGAACAAACTGTTCTCTCACTTGTTGTTTGCCAATTGCAAAATGAGATGCACTAGGGTTAACAATAATATCAACACCTCTGTCGAATAATGAACGACCAGGGCGAGATGCAACCCATGCATCCTCACAAATCTCAAAACCAATTCTGATCCCGTTTACTTCAAAAACAAGATCTCCAACAGGGATCGGCGACATTGAATTGCCAATTTCAATTGTTGTTACAATGCCCGGCTCCCATGCACTAAACCACCGTGCTTCATAATGAATACCGTTCATAGCTAAGTTTTGTTTAAGGACAAAACCCATAATTTGAGTATGTTCTTGGTCTTTATCTCCTCCCTTACATAATGCAACAGCATTATATAAACGGTTATTAACAACCAATGGCAATCCAATAGCGACAAGCATTCCTTGAGGGATAAATATTTCGCTCAAGGCATTAAGAGAATCATTTGAAACACCCTCCATTAGAAAGGCATCTTCACATCCATACCCGGTAATGGCCAATTCAGGCAATACTAGCAACCCAACATTTTCTTTGTAGGCCATTGAAATTGCAGAATTAATATTGCCAATGTTACGACTCCAATCAAGGGGGGTTTGATTTAAACTTGCTGCTGCTACTTTGATCATATTCATCTCTCTTTAATTTTTTAAATAAGTGACCTTGAATTTTTTTAAAATAAGCTCACTTATATATATTGTATCCAATAAATTTATTTTACCGCCGCTACGCGACGAATTACCCATTGTTTCTCCCTCACATGTTGTACTTGAACACGTCCTTCAGATAGTTTACAAATGTAATATCTTTACACATGGTTTTGCCCGGTGAATCTGACAGTTTTGCTACTGGCTGACCATTGCAATAAGTCATTTTCAAAACCATATTCATTGGTTTAACACCAGGAATGTCACAAGATAGACTTGTTCCAATACCAAAACTAACATTGATTCGACCTTTAAAATAACGATAGATGTTTAATGCAGATTCCAGTGTTAAACCATCGGAAAACACGAGTGTTTTTGTCATTGGATTGATTCGTAATTTTTTATAGTGAGCGATGGCTTTGTCACCCCAAACCAATGCATCGCCGCTATCATGACGCAATCCATCAAATAATTTTGCAAAATATAAATCAAAGTCATTAAGGAATGCATCCATACTAATGCAATCTGTTAATGCAATACCTAATTCACCTCGATATTCCTTTACCCATGACTCTAAAGCTGCTTTTTGACTATCAATAAGACGGGGACCCAATTGCATTTGGGCCATAAAGAATTCATGTGCTTGTGTGCCTATGGGTGTTAGCTGCATTTCTCTGGCAATATGAACATTACTTGTGCCCACAAAATTGTCCGGTAATGCGTGACGCAAATAATCAGTTACTGTCCATTGTGCGCCAAACGAAAATCGACGACGAGTGCCAAAATCTGCTAAATGAAAACCGGATAGATCTTCATTTTTGCTTAATTCAATGAAGCTGTTAACTTTTTCATGAATGCGACGACGAACATCATCCAAAGTTTTGTTTGTATATAATGTCCGATTACGAATTTCACTAATAATAGCCATTAACATTACTTCCCACATAATGATGGAAAGCCAGGGGCCTGCAATACGGATTGCTAATTGACCATCTCTCACAGAAATATTTACGTGATGAGGATCTAATTGAAAGTGCTTTAAGAAATTAATGTAATCTGGTTTTAAATATCTAATAGAACCCAAATACCATAATTGATCTTCTTTGAATCGAAGAGATCCAATCGCTTCAACTTGTTCGCGGATCTCTTGTATGTATGGTTTTAAGTCCTCGCTATTGCGGCAATGAAATTCAACAACAGCTTCTGCGCCAGGATATTGATGTAAAACAACCTGTTGCATATTCATTTTATAAAGGTCGTTATCAAGTAACGATTGAATGATTTGCTCATCTTTTTTAGCGAAAATATTAATCATAGTTGTTTGCCTTGTCTTTTTAGCAATAGATAGTTCATATTTAATATTATCTGTTATTTGACACCTGTTGTCAAATAATTTTAGCTAAATTATTTATTGAATAATTAACAAATTGACAGATAATAATTTGTAATTAATACTATTGGTTACCTAATGTGAATGTAGCAAAACCAATGAGGAAACGAGACAATGGGCCTCCCAATGCTACAAGCTTCTAGAGAAAAGAAGTGTCTCGTAAAAACAGAATGCACAAAATAGGAATAATGGGGTCGGCTTTTAACCCTCCAACAAAAGGCCATTTGAATTTAATAGAACAAGCATTGTGTGTTGTTGATGAAGTATGGCTTGTTCCTAGTTATGCACATGCTTTTGGAAAAGAGATGATTTCTTATGAATCAAGATGTAATCTGGTTAATGCATTTATATTAGATATAAATAATCCAAAGGTAAAAGCAAAATGCATTGAACACACACTATATCATGGTGCTCCAGTATACACCTGGGATCTGTTATCTGAAATGGAACAAATTAAACCAAGTGGAACTCAAATTGTTTTTATTATGGGGCCGGATAACAAAGAAAACTGGGATAAGTTTTATAAGGCATCAGAGATAAAGGAAAAATGGGGTATTTGGGCAGGGCAAGGAGAAAGCAGCATAAGAAGCACGCTAGTTAGAGAAAGAATTTCAAAACAAGAATGTATTAGTGATTTGGTAACAAAAAGAGTGGAGAAGGAGGTGCAGGCACATGGGCTGTATTCTTCCGGGGAACGGAAGGCATTCTGTTAAATATTTACTTAAATAATTGTTATATGTTATAATTATTATATATTTATAGGAGGTTTTTATGGCAACGTGGACTGGAGTCAATCAACCCCGGCATGAATGCCGAGGCTTGCAAGAGCCTGATTGACCAGACTGTGTAAGGTTTCGGCCTTACTCCGTATAACATAAGTTCAAGACCCACCCCGGGATGCTTCCTGAGTCACGGGCTCTGGAATTCAAGGTTCATGCTGCATTGTGGGTACAATGCGAAGGATCTAAGAAGTGTGCTGGTGTTATACATTGTCGAAGGGAGACTGGCGAAAGCCAGCGTTACTAGTCCCGTAAGGGAATTTATTATGAGAAAATTAAATGGCCGTTTTTGTTTTATCGAAAAATAAGCAGTCCTTAATGCCCTGTTCTGAAAAACGGGCCAGACTGTTATTATCTAAAAAACAGGCGGTCGTGCATCAATATTATCCATTTACCATCCGGCTTAAAAAACAAACCGGCTCTGTCACACAATCCATTCAACTTAAAATTGACCCGGGCAGTCGGTTTACCGGCGTGGCCTTGGTGATGTCATTGCCAGCCTTGATGCGAACGCTGTGTTTATTTGAATTGCAGCATCGGGGTTATCAGATCAGTGAAGCCTTAATGCAACGCCGCGCCTTTCGTCGTCGACGTCGCCATCAACTGCGTTACCGAGCGCCGCGTTTTTTAAATCGGACCCGGAAAACCGGTTGGTTACCGCCCTCCATACAACATCGGATCGACACAACCTTGGCCCTAGTGCGAAAACTAAAACGCTATTGCCCGGTGCAGGCGATAGTGTTTGAGCGCGTGAAGTTTGATATGCAGAAAATGCAAAACCCGGCTATTCAGGGTGTGGAATATCAACAAGGCACCTTGTTTCAATATGAAGTCCGGGAATATCTATTGGCATTGCATCAGCACACCTGCGCCTATTGCGGTGGTGAAAGTAATGATCCGATCTTGGAAGCAGAACATAAACACCCTCGGGCACAAGGCGGTACGAATTCTATTCGCAACCAAGTGATCGCCTGTCGCACCTGTAACCCGCAGTCATGCGCCTTTTTTGCTTTACATTGATGGACTAGTATTTTTTTCCTTGTCTTTTGCGCTAATGAGTGCCCTGATGTGTTTGTGGTCTTGTTCTGTAACGGTATCAATGGCGGAGATGTCGATAAATTTGTTGTTTACAATGATGCTATTCGCAAGTCGATAGAAAGTATCATCTCTCATGATATAGGGGGTTTTATGGGTTTGCATGAATTCTTTTATGCCCTCAGTGCGACCCAATGTATTAAATCCTTTTTTGGTAAGGAGTAATCCTGTTTGCGCAGAGTCGGTTATTGTTCTGTCATTTTTGATAAAGAATTCACCGGGTATTTTGTTTTGTAAATCGACTGTCAAATCAATAAAATTTGATTTATCCATGTCAAAGAAATAGAGATCTGAAAACGATTTGATTTCAAATGAGTTTTCAAAAGAATGAAGATGATTCCTGGTTCGAACAAATTGGTCATTTAGACTAGATGCATGTAGATTAAGATCGGCTAATTCTTTGTTGCTGTGTATGGATGCATTAGTTATTCTATTTTGCAGGTGTTCATAACCACCATTATCAAGAATAGCTCGTTCTAGGTCTGAATTTAATTCATGATCTACTTTTTGGATTGTATTAATAATGGTTTTTAAGTATTCAGAAAATGAAACGTCGTTTCCGTGTTCATCAGTTATGCTTGGCGATAGGAATTTTCTTTCTTTAATGTAATTTATTTCTTCTAAAACTGGTTTTGCTCTGCTGCAAACAGTCATTAAAGACAGTAAGCCCTTGTATTTATCCATGATTTAAATCCTCTTTTCTATTATTATATCAAAAATAATGAATCAAACACATTAATAATGTATTATCAATGGAGTATTTTTAAAAAGGAATAAGAAATGAGCAGTCACAATAAACAGCTTATTAGAAAACTCATTGATTTAGGTGCCGATGTTAGCGGTCACCGTGTAAATGGCGCAAACAAAATTGAAATCAAAAAAAACATAAAACGAATAATCGAGGAAGCTAGAGCGCGTAACAAGAAAACCAATTTACCACAGACGAATGGTAATTAAATTCTAAACAACATGCTGCCAGGCGATGATCTGTTCGTTATCGGAAAAGGGACGGCAACCGCCAAACCAACGAACCTTGATCCATTGTCGTTTGGCATAAAATTGCCTTTCCCCGTTGATAACATGACAATTATATATACCATCTTTATCAGGAAAAACTGTTTTGGCATCAAACCATTCGGTTTGTTTGTTATTGATGCTCATGAATAATTTCCAGTAAATATTATCGCTTAGATGTTTTTCCTGCTATTACAATGTTGCCTGATGAGCCATCGGCTACCATATTTTTCAGATCGTTATAATGATACTCCACAGGGTCTTCGATGGAGAAAACAGCCGTAGGTGGCATTACTGGATTTTCATTTAACTTTTTTACGATGTCGTCTGGAATAATGTTGATAATGGATGTTGTTTTGGACATTGAAATTTCTTTTTCCATTGGTTTTCCCTTAATTAATAAATAGTCGTTTTGTTTTGTTTACGAGACTGTACTCAGGCAATCCTGCTTCTTTGTTTTGTCTTCTTTTTTCCAAAATGATATTATCATTATTTTCAGTGGTTGTTAACAAAACAGCTACAGCTATCGCTGAATAAATAAAGACACAAATAGAAAATATTAATAGAATCAATTGAGTTGAAATCAAAAAAACATGCCAAAAGTAAGCAAAAGACGAATGGTTTGAATGGCTATCCGTCTTTATTAAATATAACAAGATGGGCAAAAGGCACGGTATGCATACTACTGATACAAAAGCCTTCATTAAAAAATGAAATATATTTTCTTTTCTTGTTAATTCGTATTTTGAGCCAAAAATTTTTAATGAATATCTCACTTTATTCTCCTATTGAAACAAAAATAATTTTAGTTTTTATTTTTGCGTTTTTCCAGTATATCTTCTTCTATTTTTTTTGAAAGGGGCATTGAAAAAGAGCTAATTAGTCCAATGAAAAGAGCAACAATACTCATGGCAAAATAAAAAAACATAAAAAACAGTATTATTCCTTTTAAAACACTTAAAAGATAGTTACTTATTATGGTACTAGTATCAATAGATCCAAGATAAATAACTAGCATCCAGAGAGAGTAAGTAATCAAGGAATAAGCAACAATGTTTGTCACAAAGAAAATTCTATTTTCGTTGTTTGTTCGAGGGTAATTGATATAAAATATTTTCTTGAAACTACTCATGTTGTTTTTTCCTGGATTTCAATAAATGTTTCATTGAAATCATTCATTATTTTTTTGTGATTTTCTTCTTCGGCTAGCCTTTTTGCTTTTTTAGCTGCTCTTTTTTCTGCCTTTAAATTTTGTGCGTCTATTTGGCGTGGGTATTCGTTTATAACATAATTATATTCATAATATGAAAGATTTCTTTTTTGCTTTTTAATTTGCTCGATGTAATGAAATACAAATTGATCGGTTTCGCTCTTCATTCGACGAATTAATTTTTGAAAATGTTCATCATTCAGGCCAACAAAAGTCAAAATAAAGACGATGATCTGGTGTGTAAGCAGGAATAACATTACACCAAATAAAAAAGTGAAAAACATAACCATAATAAAAAACAAACAATCGCCTAGGCTATGTTCAGTAGTTTTAATTGCGCCAGAAATATTATTCATCGCAAATAAGAATAAGTACCCAATTACTGCTTGTAAAGCGAAAATAAATATAATTCTTGCTCGAATAGCCCAAATGGTTCTGTATTTATTTGGGCTAATGGGTTTAAATAACTCGAACATAGTAGCTATTCCTTGGTTGCTTTTGCTTGTTGCTCAGCTAAAAAGAAATTGTCAAACCGTTCTTTTGCTATTTGATTATAATTTACTTTTTCACCTTTATCTAATTTAAATAAAATTTTATCAAATCTTTCTTTGATATATTCTGCTTCAAAATAACTCAGATCTCTTTTTTGATTTTTGACACATTGAATGAAATTAAACAGAATTCCAGTTTTGTCTGCCCTCAGTTTTTCAATAATTAAATCATAGTGTTCCACATCTGGTTTGGAAAAAGAAAACAATAATCCAAAAAGGCTTAATACAAAATGACCAAATATTACTAACGTTGCCAGGGAAATAACAAAAACAGCTATTGCAGCCAAAACAAAAACATCGTTAGTTGCAGGTTTGATCTGATGGATAAATTCACCCGTTAAGGTTAATAGGTAATTAGAACTATCATCAATAAAATAAAAAAAAGCAAAACAAATAGACAGATAAATAAAGAGTCGAGCGCGAATGGCAAAAATAGTTCGTGGCGCAAGTAGATCTATTGGTTTTAAAAAGTTAGTTATTGGTTTTAAAAAATCAAACATGTTTTTTCCTTTGTATTGATAATTAATATTATTTAATTTGTTCTTTTATTTTAAGAAATTCGGTTTCCAGCTCTTGTTTTGCCTTTTGTTCAAACTCTTGTTTTGCTTTTTTTGATTCAGCTCGTGTTTCATGTTTTGTTTTCTTTTTCGATTTGCTTAATAAATATCCATCTATATTTTCGCTAATGTATTCTATCTCATAATAAGTAAGTTCTCTTTTTTGATTTTTTACACATTGGATATAATTAAAAATAACACCTTCTTTTTCGTTTTTTAATTTTTTGGTTAGCTCGTTATAGCTATCTGGATCTGGCTTTAAAAAAGAAAATATGTTATTAAATAAAAGAGAAACTGATTCAATAATACAGAACATCATTAATGCCAATAATAATAATGAAATTAAAACTGCGAGAGCTAAAATTATCCACCCATTAATAACGCCTTTAAGCGGAACAAAAACTTTACTAATATAAGCAACTAAAGCACTGGATGTAAACCAATAATAAACAGTGGATAAAAAAAACAAAAACCAGGTGGCTAACCTTATTCTGATTGCAAGAATTGTTCTTGGTTTAAGCAAATCGATTGGTTTTAGAAAATCTAACATTTATCATCCTTTAGATATTTAACGTAAAATATAAAATTGTTATTAAGATGCTTTCGACGTTTTAAATTAATTATGTAGTAAATAAATCAAAAGGATTAACTTGCGATTCAGTATTCATATGTACTCACAATTATTTTTCGAAATAATAACACTCATTACAATCTGTGTAAATATTAATCACAAATTACTTCGTTCTCAGGCGTCATGATTTCCATTAAAATAGAATAATGAAAGGCATTTGACTGGATGTATTTGGCATTATTATTTTTAATATAATGCGAATAGCTATCAATACATTCTTTTAAAACATCAATATCATGAAAACTAATGGAAATGAAACTATCAATATTAAATAGATTTGTCTGATTTTTACGTAGTTCTGTGCCTTCTTTGAACTCAATATTAATTTTTTGCTGAATGATGTTTTCAATAATATAGGAGCCACCCCAGAAAATTGGGTCTACTTTTTTTGAGCTTTCCTCCATGAAATTTCGAAAGCCATGGCTTGTTTTACTGAGCATTCGTTTTTGTATCAGTTGATCATAGTGGCTATGTGAAATAGAAAACCACTCATTAACCGGCAGATTTTCTGTATCAACAAACGCAGTGATGAACTCAATTGGCAATAGTTTGCTGTTTGGCGGCGGGGAGGGGTAATTGCCATCAAAGAAGAAGGGCAGTAGTTTTTCTGCATATTTTCCTGTGTCGTCACGCAGTAATCCATCAAGGGTAAAAGGACCCTCCATGTAGCCACCGTTGTGTTCCATGGCATGCCGAGTCATGTCGTCAAGACCTTTGGATGCTCGTTCATCAGAAACTGAAAACGGGATAGCAATGAAAAATCGTTTTGGCTCAGGAACCAAGCTAAATTGTGAACATGAGAAAATAGCGAGAATATTGGTCATTAAAGTTAAAACTCCTGCGAGTGTGTTACTTATTTGTTAATAATATAGTGTTTATAATTAAAGTATTATTATTCCATAAATTAAAAATCTTTCTAGACTTAATTAATTAATTATATATACTTTATACAAATTAAACTCAATTCAATTTAAGGAAAGAATGTTGTCAAATACAAAAGCATCTGGTTGTCATGGAACTATTGGTAAGTTTATTCCTATTATTATGCTTTTTCTTACATTAATTTGTTTTTTTGTAAATAAATCGCTTTTAGGTGTGGTTAAAACCTATTTTATTCATTACACAGAAACATCTTTGTCGGCAAATCAAGTGAAGCAATTGACGGAGCTTTTCAGTATTAACGATATTGAAGAGATCACGTTGACAGCAAATGAAAATACACCTGAATATGAAGCGACTCATTTTAATGTTAAATCGCATTTCAAAAATAAATTGGCTGATGATTATAGCAGTAAAATTAATTATTCAGAGCTGCCTTTGTCAAAAGGTGGGCAAAACATGGGGGGGTGTTTAGAGGATGGACAAACTATTAATGTTCAATTTAAACAGGATAAATTATCTTTAAGATACTCAAAAGACCTCCAGGCGTGTGCTTCCTCTGACGAGTTGATTGAGTTAATTGCGTATGCGATAATCGATCCGCAAAGTCATGCCTTTGATAAGAAAATTGAGCTCCAGAGTCAGGAAAATAAAATTAGCACTTATAAGGATTAATTTGTAAATTAATAATACAAGCAAAATGTAAAAAGCACACTCAGTTTGCCCGGGCTAGCCGGGCATTGCAGAAATTATTCTTTTTTGTCTAACAATGAAGAAAAACCCTCATTAACTTTTTGCGTATATTGTTTTCCTTTAATGTTCCAATAATAAGAATCAAGAAAGTTGGACTCTGTTTTTGTCGGCTGACGTTCCTGCTTTATTATTTCATCGACAAATAAAACCATTGCTTGATCTTTTATCTCCAATGATTTTTTGATATGCGAATCGATATTATCAATATACATAGTAAGACCACATGGGTTTAATGCTGTACTTTTTCCATTAAAATAAAGCAAAGGACTAGGCAATACACTGATAACAAGGATAAATAAGTATTTGATTTGATGAATAATTGGTATTTTATCCAGTGGTGAAAAAATAATAGCCAAAAAAGCAATAAAAAACACAACTATTGAAACAAAAATAAAAAATGATTTTCTTTTTTTCTTTTTATTTGTTGTGTTGATTTTTAGATTAAATTGAGATTCCAGCTCGTTAATTTCTTCTTTTGAAAACGGTTTTTCTATTGTTAACTCACGCATTATTGATGTCCCTTTTTAATAATAATTGATTGAATTTTTTCTTTTGTTCTGCTTCTTCTCTTCTTGTTTCGATTTTAGATACATAATTGCACAAAAATCTATCTTCGTGGCGCGTTAATTCGCGTTCTTGAATATTGATTTCTTCGATGAATTGAGCCAGTTGTAGATCTTGTTCGGCGATAGCAACATCAATATATCCGCTTTTACCTTCACAAAAAACCAGTTCTTGAATAGATGGGAAATGATTTAATTTAAATCGAGTTGTAATGGTTATCCATCCAACGATACCTGTTGCAACAGAGAAGGATATCACTAATGATACATGTTTTTCATCTAACATTAGTGTTAAACACGTTATAACAAACAAAAGCACGGTTAGCGTTGCGGTATAAAATTCTATTGAATGTAATTTATCTTTTTGTTTTTTTATTGTCTGGCTGGCTTCTAATTCAAGTTCTTTTACAGACTCCTTTGCAAATGGAGTATTAATCGTTAAAGTTTGCATGTTCTTCCTTATGTTTCTTCTATCGAAAAAAGTATTTGATTTTAATTTATTCGTTACTGACATCAGTTTTTGATAATAATTTATTTAACTTTTCATTTCGTTCTGCTTCTTGTTTTCTTGACTTGATTTCGGACACATAATCGCACAAAAATTTATTTTCGTAGAAGGTTAATTCGCGCTCTTGAATATTGATCTGTCTGATAAAATGAGCTAATGGTAGATCTTGTTCGGCGATAGCGATGTCAATAAATCTATATTTACCTTTACAGAAAACAAGTTCTTGAACAGATGGAAGATATTTTAAATTAAGTTCAGTATATAAAGATATTGCTGCGGAGAACATTGTTGCTGCGGCAGAGAATGATCCTAGTAATTCATGTTTTCCATCTGAGTTAAAAGCAAGACAGGCGATAACCAGAAAAAGTATGGTTAACATTCCTGTAGTAAATTCAAGTGTATTTAAATTTTTTCTTTGTGCCTCTGTTTCTAAGATTACTTCTGATTCCAGCTCTTTTACTTCTTCTTTTGTAAGAGGGGCGTCAATTGTTAAGGCTTGCATTGATTCTTCCTTGTTTTAGTGTAAAAGATTATTAAATCCAGTTTTTAATCTTAGCGCCTTATTTTTTAAAATAAGTTCCTCAGAGTAATCGGTTAAAAACCGTTCTTCCTTATTGGTTAAAGGTCGTTCCTGTATTTGAATTTCATGTAGAAATAAGGCCAATGGTTTGTCTTGCTGTTTAACAGCTATTTCGTAAAAACGGTCAGCAGATTTGCTATATATTTCTTCTTCGTTTGTATTGATATGCTCAAGTTCTGTAAATAAATATATAGAACGAAATGCAATGGGAATGCATATAATTAGAAAGCAAAACAAGTAAAGCGGATGATTTTTTTCAAATTCCGTTAGCATTCCAGTTGCAATAAGAAAGGCTGAAAACAAAAATACCCATTTGGTAAATAACCATTGTTTTTTAAGATAATTTGTTCTTTTTTCTAACGGAGGAATTAGCTCTGCTTCTATTTCCTTTACCTCTTCTTTGGTAAAAGGAGTTTTAATTGTTAGCTCACGCATTAATATTTTAACCTTGTGTTATTTGTTTTTGGCTGTTTTTACAGGCGTATGTTTCTGCCAGGTTGCGCCCCAGGATTCGGGAACCCCTGAAACAGTGTGATTTGAATTTAAAATCAGCTGGTTGCCATTCCAATGGACTCTTACCGTGCAGTCACTGGATAACCAGCATCGACAAACAAACGGCTCGTGTTCTTTAGCTATACCTCGGGCAAAATAGATAACCACACTGTAACCAAATAATTTGTGAAATAGTCTTTTTAACATTTTAAATACAGCGTCTTCAATGTTATTTTAGCTTATTGTTTATTCTATAATGCCGTATATTTTTTTAATAAAACTCGTTTGAGCTGAGAGTGAGTTTCGTGTTTGCCAATATCGATATTTAAATTTATCAGTGACTTTAGCGATAATTTCTTGCGCTTCATTGAGTTCGGAAACTTTCAATTGTGACGCATAGTCGCTTTCGATATAGGCATCCAGGGTATTGTCTTCGGCAGAAAAAACAGGTATTAACTTAATTTCACCGAGTAAAACAGACATAGTTGTTTTGTTTTTTTTCAATACGCCAATCGTCATTTGTTCGGAAAAGACATCAAAAAATAAACTATTTAATGCTGTGAATGAACCTGCGTTCGATTGTTTGATAAAACCAGAAACAGTCTCTTCTGTATGATAAGCAATCGTATTTGGCAGCAAAGAAGGGATGCTTTCAATGACAATAAAAGAAAGAATATCAAGGTTGCAGTGAGGAAAAACAGATTTGAATTTTTGGGGTGCGAACTCATCTGCAATGATTTTGCGTAAACCAAGTCGTTCGGCCTTAAATTCTTCGTAAAAAGGCATGAGAATTGGCATCTTATTGTGTTGTTCAGATGAACACTTCGTTACTGCTTTTTCTAGCGAGGCTTGTTGCTCCTCAAGAGAAAGAGAAAATGGAAATGCGATAAAATGTTGCAGATTTTTTCTGCCTCTTTTGCTTTGATGACAAACAATAGCCAATAATTCCATGAGGGTTCCACTGTTCCAGTATTAGTAAAATATTGGATTCAGTATATCATGTTAATTATTAAAGGCAATAATATATATTTTAAAGAGGACGTTAAGAATAAAGGGTAAGAAAAAGGGCGAGTTCGCAGAATTTCGCCCATTAAATAATTATTTATTATTAAGAATTTGCAATACTTTAATGAATAGATTGATAATATCAAGATACAATGCAGCAGCACTATCAATGGCATTATCCAGTGTTTTTGGGATCGCGTTGGCCCGAGCCCAATCATAACCAATGTAGCCACTGAAAATGATTGCGATTATCCAATCCATAACAGGGTGTGTTTTATGAAAAACAAAAACCTCAATAATTTGAACGACAATTGCAGTCAATAAAGCAAAGAATAATGCTCGTCCAATGCCAAGAAAAAATGCGGGATACATGCTACCCAATAGCATCATGACAAAGGTGATTTCACCGGTTACTCGCATGGCTTCTTGCACTAATGAACTACTGTAATGACTCACGATCAGGTTTAATACCAGGCCAAAAGGCACAACAATCATATTGTAGCCAATAAAACTAAACAGTGGTTTATCTGAACGAGCGAGAATAAAACTACCCGACATACAGCACAAGAAATAACCAATAAAGAAGACCCATGGGTTAATGCCTTGTAAACTTTCGACAGGAATAGAGACGACTGTCAGCCAATTCAGTAAGAATCCCCAACACAGTGTTAATCCAATAATGAGGTTGTATGAAGAAGCACTGATTTGCGTAACGCCAAAGAAATGCTCTCGATTAAATATACTTTTTTCCATATTTCATCCTAAAATTTATTTAAATAAGTGGTTATTATAGCACCATTACTGGAAAACACAATATGTACACCAAAAAGACCAATAAAGTGAAGAAATATAGGTTTGCTGCACCGGAAAACGCATTCATGACCGTTTTTTCTTTTTTGTTTATTTTGCCAAACTCAAGAACAGCAAATGCGGTAAGAATGAATATTGATACGGAAATTAAGTTTTGGTGTTTAATATGAAATACAAGTTGTTCCGTTATTTGCAATACTAATGATGTAATTAATGCAAACAACAATGTGTACTTTAAGCTGAAAAATAACTTTTGATATAGTGTTGTCATCAAGAGAATGAGGAATATAGTGACTCCACTTGTTACTAACGCATCAAGGAGAAGAACAGCACCGTATTCTTCTTTAACGAAGGCGAATGCAAATGCAAAAGGAATTATCATGAGTGAGTGACTCAAAAAACGATGAGCACTTCCTTTTAGTGGTGCAAGCATGATGGCGGCAATAGCGCAGAAAAGATAAAAAAAAGAGCTGTCTGGTGTTTTGTCGATATAGGATAAAAACTCAACTGGCGTAAAAACAATTATCAGCCAATTCACCAGAATGGTCCAGCAAAACACCAGTCCAATCGTTAGATTGTATCCCTGCTGGCTAATTGTTTTTTCTTTAATGATTGCTTCTGATGTTGTTTTATTCACAAAAATTACCTCTTGTTTTAATTGGCTTTTATGCCCGCTTCTTTTTCCAGCCACTGACTAAAGTTAGAGTAGGGTACAATGATTGCGCCAGCTGCTGATTTACCGGAGACGGGATTGGTCATTTTATAGCTCTGTGCCACAATGATGCCAGAAATGGTGCCATCATCATTGTAAGCTACGCCGCCACTCATACCTTGTATAGAACCGGCTGTAGTTACTGTTTCAATGCATTTGTTTTTGTCTGTAAATAAGTTATCTATTCGAGTATCAGAGAATAAAGTGCCTTTTGATTCTACACCAAGTGCTGTTCTACCACTGAATCCGTATAGATTGACGCTGCCATTGAGTTCTGGGTTTTTAAATTTTGGAAATTTCACATCGCTGTTATCGTGATAAATCAATGCTAGATCGCAATAGGGGTGATAGGACTTAACGCGATTTAAGGTTAATACGGCAACATGTTTTGCTGTCAAAGAAAGCGTTGGGGTGATGGGCGTAGTGGTTCCGGAGAAACCAACGCCAAGGACAGTAGGAATGCCAACGAAGGTTAGATCTGTTTTTTTGTAAGCTTCTTTGCTGAATTCAGTGTGTCCAACAGAACAACCAGATAATAACGCCAGGGCGCTTGCTAATAATATTAATTTCATTAAAAATACCTTGTTTTTATTTTTGTGTTTTTATTTTTAATGGATATTAATTATATATTTTAATTAAGCAAGATAATATTTTATTTATTTAAAAATAATTTTGTTATTGGTCGCTTTATTTAAAAAACCAAATGATAAATTAAAAGGCTATTATGTAAAACACCAAATTATCTTTAAGTGTATCAATGAGGATAGGAGATGAGAATTAAATATTATGCAAGAAAAATACAAATTAAAGACTCCATCTAGATAACTGAGTTATTTAAATGGAGATGGAATGGTGTTTTTATCTTATTTTTGAAAATTATTTATGTCTATACCAGCCCTGATCAACGCATTCGTGTACCATTTGTTATCTGGTTCCAAACCTATGTTTAATGTTTGGTGGCATCGATGCATATCAATGAAACGTTCGTCGTTCTCGATGATGTTTATCATTGAATCACGAAAGCTTTCAAGCGAGTATTGTTCCGGCACCTCAATGGTAAAAACACCCATTTTGTAGCTGGGTACGAGTCTATCGGATATTTCTCTTTGAACTTTAAGCTGAACAGCTAATGCGTCAAGAAGGGCCGGGATATTTTTGTTATCACATTCCATTTCTGTTCTAAATGTCATTAATTGCATACTTTTCTCCGTGGATCAGAGCTAAGAAAGATAAAAATTTAATATATTTATTATAAATAAAACTTAATGTTTAGTCAATAAACACATCGATTAAATTAAGTTGTTAAGAGAAACAATAGTGTTAAAAACAGAACAGGAATGCATTCTGGTTGCCATCGCGAATATGTTGATACAAATTGTAGCTGAGTTTTGCCGCAAGTGAAAAACACATGAAAGCAACCACTAGAAATGCAGCATTAGCAAATCAAGAAAATTTAATCATTTATGCCCCAATATTTAATATTTTAATCATCGGAATCCAAAGAAATATATTCGGTTTCAGGTGTTTCGAAACCATTAACCCCTTTAAACATGGAGTGACGCGATATGTAATCAAGCTCATCCAAATAAGTGGTTGTGTACATATATTTGAAGCCTGATTTCATCCAGAATTGATCTGTATTGCCTTCACCAATCGGATCGCCTGCAAACACGCCAACGACTTGGATGTGTTTTGGCAGCAAAGATTCCCAATAAGTATAAAGTTGAGTGCCAATGCCTTTTCGCCGATAATCTTTTGGAATGAAAAAATCGTCAATTACCGCCACATTTTTAGCGCCAATATTGTACTCGAATTTAAAACATTCCAAGATTGACAAAGGAATGTCGAGTTTTTTTTCGGCGACAAATTGTTTAATGAAAATAATATCAGACATATAATACTCCTGTTTAATTGAATTATTATACAACAAAATAAGAATCAAAACAAGTTGCTGAAAATATTATTTATGGTATAATTAATTAAGGTTAAATTATTATAATGGACAAATTTTAATGTCGAATGAGAAAGAAGTATTGAGAGAACTGTTTGAAAAACGATTTGCCTTTCGATTAAAAGAAGTGAATTGGAATGGTGAGCGGTATGTTGCTCTAGAGGAGAAAGAAGCGGCGAAAGCATGGCTTATTCAGCAAAGCTGGGTTATATGGAGTTCCTGTTTTGGTTTGAAGTCATTATATGATGGTAAGAAAAATCAGTTTTTGGTTGAAGAAGTGGTAAGTAATTACACAAAATACAATGATTTAGAGAAAAAGTCGGCTGTGTTATTGATTGGTATTCTATACGTTCTTGAACAATTTAAGGTCGAGGGTGTATTGCCTGCAAAAAAAGAAAAAACAGATGAATTAATAAACTATTTGTCGCTGGATACGGTATTTGATTTAGCAAAAAAAGATGTTTCTTCAGTAAATCCGGTTAAAGAATACGTTGATGCGATGCTGAAAATGGATTGCCTGGATAAAGATCTTGGCGTGTTTACAGCAAAAAATTACGAGTATCACGGTGCTGTGGCGATGGGTGCGACCTATATCATCAACGAAGCCTTATTGTCCATGCCGTCAGTTTCGTAAGCAATAAAAGGAATTATTATATTTGAGAAGCTTACTTATCCAGAACGATATAAAAATCGATTAGATCTCCTGTCTGTCTCTGAGCAAAATGGAGATTGTGAGCGTCACGGCATGAATGCCGAGGCTTGCAAAAGCCTGATTGACAAGACTTAAACGGCAGATCTGTTTTTAGTTGTTATTAAGAGGAGTTAAAAATGGAATGTTTTTTGTCCAGAGAACAGTTTGAGGCCACTTATGCTGAAGCACTAAAAAACTTTACCTGGAACGGTGTTCGGTATGTGGCCGTTAATGAATCAGACATAAATAACGAAAAACTAATTAACGTGTTTTGGCGAGTTTGGCAAAAATCACGTCAAACAAAACCCGTAATTACGTTAAAAAGCACGGGTGATGATTGCAGCATGGTGTTTGCATCTGGATACGAATGTTGCCTGAAAGAGTGTGCGGCGGCGCTGCAACAGCACGGCTTGCCGTTTGAGATCGAATAATTTGATAGAGGAAAAAATGACGCATAAAAAACTAGAATTAAATAAGTTTGGTTTTGAAAGTATTCCTGTTGATGTGACATATTATCACACGAATGAAAAACCAGAACACCTGTGTGTTAACCAGGTGACGGTGTTAAAATACGGTCATCAGATTTTTCAGTATTTTGATACCACTGTTGAGGAAGGCTTGGCCCGGCTGGAATACGAGATCAATCGAAATATTATGGAAGTTCCGCCGAAAATTGTTCTTTGTGTGCAAACAACATACAAGAGTGAGTTTTGCATTGATTGGCATTATATCCAAAAACATGCAGAAATGGAGATGGAAATCCATAGAGAGAAACAATTTTTCGAACCAAGAAGAATAGAGGCAACACCGGTATCATTGCTATTGGCACCTCATGGATCGATTTTTGGTGAGTTAATGAGAGACTAATTGGGCAATTAGTCTCTGCACAAGCGGGGGTTACTTTGGCTCAAAGGACGCTTTGTTTCTGAGCTCGAATTGAAGCTGTTTTGATGTCCCTAGTGTTACATCATCTATTGATGATAACGCTCTAGCAGCTTCTTTTTCGTCGCCGGTATAAAACAAGGGTTGGATCCCATTCTTTTCTAAAACACTAAGAGTCATTGGGTGTGAATCACTGGGTAATACGGCATATTTGAATTCAGATAAGTCTACATGCCGACATATTTTGCTCTCAAAATACATCTCCGGGCCTTGTTTTACTTCTTTAATTAAATCCATGATTTTCTTTAAATCATCTTTTGAAAAAACATGACTTGGGTAATGTTTGTCAATGGCTTTGTTTTTGTTTTTAGAGAAATCACGGATGAAATCACTAACGTGCATATACGAGTTATTATATTGAGTAGGATATTTTTCTTCAAGATAAACACCTAAAGCATGAATTTTATCAGTGATGGAGACTGTTTGTTCCAAAAAGCTATCTTTATCAATAATGCATCCTGATGCTTCTGCGATCTCAATAAAACTAGCAAATGGTTTGATTAGTCCTGATTTTGTTGATGTATAATTGTTATAACAATATGTGTTTTGACTTAATCCCTCTTTTTGGATCATCTTAGCAATACTATCTAGATCATAAGGGGTGTGATTCATGCCTCCATTTTTAGATATCTTCTTGTAGTAAGAATTATCGATGGTATCTTTAAATGTTTCATACATCCAGAAATTAAAAGCAGAAAAATTAGACTGACGTTCAATGTCGTTGTAAGCAGATAGAATGGCTTCGGTATCAATGCTTTTAATTGGATTTTTAAACAATTTAAAATCACGAGATAATTCATCCAGCTTGGACAAATAGATCTTGCCATCTTCAAATATATTTTTTAATAAAGACTCACGCTGAAATTTATTTGAGGCATTTTTACGATCATTTGTGGATGCAGGGAACTGGTTGTTTAGGAGTTCATGAATTAATGATAAGACATGGGGTGGAATGGTGATCGAATCATTAGAATTTTCTACCTCGGAGAACCATTCTGAAAAAACAGGTGATTTAAACAAGTAATCGAAATCACTTTTCGATTCATTGTATTTTAAAGAAACGTCGATCCCCATGTCGGTTAGAAAGGGAACTAAAAATTCGGGTTCAGAAAAATAATTGGGATTGAAATTACCAAAAAAACCATTTTCCATTTGCATAAGTGAATGAAGATTGTGAATTCTGGCTTTTGACGGATGCAATTCAGGAAACGGTTTTAATTTTTCACTTAAAATATTTTCGAATTTTTCTTTATTTACTCTATGATAGATTTCTGGTTGGCGACTAGAATAGATATCGGTTGCATAAACCTTATGTTTATCTAAGTCTAATAAATCCTTTGTTCCAACCAACGTGATATTGCCGTATATAGAAATACCAATGGTTTTATCAACAATGGCCACAGATGGGGCTGGGATGCCGCCTACAAAATCAGCAAAAACCAAGTTTGTTTGAGAAAGGGCATGAACAACGAGTAATTTATCTGCCTGGTCCTTTAAGTTCATCAAATTAAATCCTATATCAAGTCGTGTAAGTATTGGGTGTTATATTGTTAATAGCCACCAGCAGGCCAAGCTGATTTATGAATGAATGCAGGTTGTATCTAATGTCTTTTAACGACTTAACGAAGTTGACTCGTTTTCATACGTGTTGGCAATTCGTTTATCAAAAGCCGATAAAATCTTCTTAAAGTTATCACCATAACCATGGCTATAGGCAAATAATGCTGACGCCGGAATACGATGTTCTTCAAGTTCTTTAATGTTATCCAGCAAGAATTTTTTAATATTGGTTGCGGCCGTGGTTGAATTATTTTCATTAACAAAGGACTCATTTAAAGAATCAATGACAGCAGCTCTTTCGCTTAATTCTGTTTTGGAAAGCGGTTTAAAGCGAATGGAGTCATCCATGTAAATATGTTCTATTCTGGAATGCTGCATATAGACACAGGGAACCCCTTGATAAAATGACTTGGCAAAATTAACTGACCAATCATCTCTTAATGCTTGTCTTGGTGTTTTGCCTATTGCCTCACCAAGAGAGTGATAATCAAAGGAATCCAGAATTTCATCTAAAAAACCTTCTTTTTTAGCAATTCTTAAAAACTGTTCTGAAGAAAAAGAGTCGGAAATGCTAACCATTTCATTAATACTGTCACCATCGGCATTAACGCAAGATGTAATAAAACTATAACCCATATGTTCCACCTTAAATTTAATTTACTTTATTATAACACAGCGTAAAAAGAAAATTTACAAAAAATATTTCTTTTTTTGTTGAGTGTATGTTAAATTATTTGGTTTTGTGTAGTGAAATGAGTTGCTGTGAGTTTGCGCTTATTTGGAAAATATATAGAATGCACAAGAATTTGGTTTACGAAAAGGCATATTCTCGGCATTTTTAGCTGAAAAACAGGTCTTTTCGTAAACTCATACGGGCAGTAGCCGAGCAATAATTTAGTCTTTCTTTTTTAATTCGTAGCCAATCGAAGGAAAGAAGTCTTTCGCAAACATCAGATTATAGTGGTAATACTCTCTTCCACCTACATTAGGTTCTTCGCGCATTGAAGGAAAATGACACAATGGAAAATTATGATTGATTTTAAAAACACCTTTGTGCATATGCAGCATAGCCGCCTTGTCTTTTTCAATGACGCCTAAATAATCCATCCGATAAGGAAGGTGTCCTTCAATATCATCAGGATGATCTTGGATGGCATTAATGATCCGCTCCATGGTGGAGTCTCCATCAGCACGAGACCAGAAATCAGTGACAATGGCCAGTAAGTGGACCCGAGAGGATGAGGAGCTATCGGCAAGTTGAGCTGGGGTCTTTGATTTCAATAAGGAAAAATCATTTCGGTTTTCAGATCTTGATGCGATACTGCGCCCCAAACCACTACGGGCCATTTTTGCAATTTCTGCATGTGATGCATCACTGATATTCTCACCATACAACATGGATGGAATAAACATCATCTCTGGCGAAACATAAAGCGTTACGGCATCATCATAGTGATGATAATGCGATACCATTAATCCATCAATGGCATTTGCAGATAGTTCACCACGAAGTGGTTTACCGTCAAACATAAACCGAGGAACAACGGGGGTGTCGTGCATTGAGCTATTAATTGCATCAAGACTAACTGCCTTTAAATTTTCCAGGTGGTCTTCGCGTAATGCCAGTAAAACCAAGTTACCCATATGTACCTCAGCAATGAATTGTTAATACATATATTATATCAAATATTAATTAATTTGCAATAATATATCTAGGGTTGTCAGTAATGACTTATTTTTTGTTCCAATGCACACACCCAAATTTGGGACCGACGACAACGCCCCAACTTTCTTCTACATCCAACGTATCAAGACGAGGTGTTGGATTTTTAGAATTGCGATCAACATGAGGAGAATTACAACAACCTTGCGTCTCACCAACATCAATATCAAACATAATGCATTTTTCACAACGACCAATGGTTAGTGTATCAGGGTAATTAAGTGACTCATCATTACAATCTGAACTGCTCACAACTACTTTTGTCTCTGACATTCTTTTTTCCTTGTTTAAAATACTAATACTGACTTAACTCTGGCCAAAAAAAGCTATCTTCATCAATTTCTTTTGGTAGTTTGTTTTGTTCACTAACAAGATCGGCAACTACGTCTTCTTTGCGCTTCATGAAGCCTGCGGCAATGCCAATAGAAACATCAAACGCGGTAAGTGATTCATTGGCAGCAGCAAAGGCAAAAATTTTCTTTTTAAGCGCCCGATTGCTTACTAATCCATTATCACGTACAACCATTTGTGCAAACGCTTTTTGCTGCATTAACTTGGCACAATTGCTAATAACAAATTGGTATGGCGTAATTTTAACGTCATTAATGGACATGTGTGTTCCTGCTGTTGCCCTCGGTTAATTAAATATATTATATCAAATATTAATTAATTTACAAGAACCAATGAAGATAGATTGGGGCAAGGAGGAGAAAGGAAAGCATGGATTGTTTTTTTGGAACCTCGACCTGGCGGCCGAGGTTGGTATTGCTATAAAACCAGATCAATGAATGAATTATTATTCAAGAATGTTTCTGGCTTCTTTTGTATATTTTAAGGCAGTACTACGAGATATTTTCATTTGACACATTATGGTTCTAATTGCCTTTTCTTCTAAACCTCGTTTTTCATCTAGACAATAAGCTAAGCTCTTAGGTCGTTTTTTGCTTTCAATTAGTTTTTTAAAAAGCTCGTCATTTCTAGATAATTTATTTGACAGCATTCTTTTGATATGTGGTTCGAAAACTCCGGGGTGGTTATCAAATAACTTAATTGCCTCATTAAATGCACCCATAAAACAAGCTGTATCAAGCAAGACTTGTAAGTTTACATTAACACCTTCTTGGTCATTTTTGTTTTTGTTGGATTCGATACCGGCTTGAGCATAAAGAACCGCAAGATCATACTGGCGAATATTAAGGTAGAGTCTTGCGATAATTGCATATAAAAAATTAAGTATCGGAAAATTAAGTATGTTTTCCTCAAATTCATTAAATTTTTTAATTAACTTAATATGTGCTGCTTTAATTTTTTCAGGATCTTCATCTTGATTAAACAGCTTATGAAAAAGAATGAGTGCTTCTTCTCTTAGCGAATTGCTTTTTTCTGCCTCATTGGCTGCAAACGCATTATTCATTGATTGAAAGGTTTTATTCAGTAGGTCCATTCCGCTTGATTCATTCATGCTTTGACTCTCTTATGATTTCACAAGATTAAAATATAGACAAAATGAAATAAAAACGCAAAGTAAAGTAGGAGTACAATCGAGTCCGATTGATAAAATCAGAACCTGGTCACAAATTAATCATTTGCGCCGAGATCAAGATGTGGATAGCCCAATTGGTTAAAATTGGGCTATTTAAATTTTAATTATAATCCGGGAATTTGCTGGCCATAGCTTTGTAGCCTAGCGCATCTCTTCGGGAGATGCCCATTGTTAACATTAAAGTTCGAATGGCTTTTTCATCATTTGCAAGTTCTTCATCAAGACAGAAAGCAAGGCTTTTGGGACGTTTTTTGCTTTCTAGGTATTTTTTAAACAACACATCTTGATGAGAGGGAGTTTTTCGCAAAAAATGCTCCAGGATATTGTCATGGAATTCTGGATATGCGGTTATTAACTTAAGGGCCTCTTTATTGGCATGAATAAGACAAGCGGCATCTAACAAGATCCGTCTGTTCGTGGAAACGCCCTCTAGATCATTTTGTTTTTTATTTGCTTCAATGCCCGCGTGTGCATACTGGATAGCAACATCAATTTGAAGGTTGTTGAGATAACATCTGGCAATAATCGCATACAAAAAATTAAGTACATGAAAATGAATGATATTGTCTTCAAAATTAGTAAATTTTTGGATTAGTTCAGCGTGATCTCTTTTGTTTTTTTCTCTGTCTTCTTTGACATCAAACATTTTATCAAAAAGAACCAGTGCTTCATCTCTTAAACCTGTGCCAACTTTGATTTCATCCATTAAAATATCATGATCTATTCCTAGAATGGATTCTTCTAACTGGTTCATTAAATCTGATTTATCAATGCTATTCATCATTTAACGCCTGTTTTGATATAGTGCTAAAAATATAGAATGAAACATTTAACAAAGCAAACAAAAACCAACTCGGCTTGTCATCAAAAAGATCAGCTCTCTTTATTGCTTGCCGATGCAATCTCTGTCTTTAGTCTGGCCAACTGTTGCGCCGTGGTTTCCCCGTCACATTTTTGCATGGTGATCTCATATAGTTCACCATCTTTGTTGTTTTTTAACTCGACGGTTAGAAAGTTTGTTGCGCCAGAATTATTGAATTGCTTAAAAAGCATTTCGGCAATCAGATGCATGGGCGAACCAAACAATTGAACGGAATCATCGGTTTCCTTGATCTCAATCTTATCAAGAAAAAGCTGCTGATTGAGTTTTTTAAGAGAAGACACCTCGGAACGAAGACGAGAAATAGTGGAAAACGGCCACATATGAAAAACTCCTTGAAAAATTAAATGTAACTGAAAAACCAGGCTGAAAAACAATGAAAATTTGCGAACTTATTTTATTTTTTGCCACAAGGATTTTTCGATAGGTTTTTGAAACTCAAGTTCACCAGTGGAAAAATAATACATATTGTTGCATTCATAAATAATAGCACCTGTTCGATCAACCCATACGATCACAGTGAATGTTGTCATTGCCTGGCCAGCGATCCCAGGCTGAGGACCTTTTGTTGAACCAAATACCTGGGGCCACGCATAATATTCTAAAAATGGATGAGCAACACCATGCTTGGTAAATAAGTCGATGATTTCTTGTGATGGCTGAATTTGACGATCCATATTCTTCTCTTAATGCTCTTGGTGTTTGATAATATTTTAATTTGATTCAGCTAATAGCGTTACACGTTGAAAACGAACTGCGTTTTGACGTTCTTTTCTTTTGCTTTTCCAATACGAAACTGATTCACCAACCATAAATTTGTTAAGCCATTCGGTTGCTCGTTGGCTTGCCATTCTTTTTACCAGCTCGTCCCAGGTCTTCGCACTGATCGGAATGAACATTCCGCTTACATTAATCAATAAGCCAACTTTTTCGCCTTTTGCATTTAATGCAATATGAACCACCAATCGTTGTTTCATTTAAACTCCTTACTGCTCAATATCAGCAATATCGGCTTTGATTTTTGCCAGCAATTGTTCTGCGTTTTTCTTGGTTATGCCGTCTTCCATTAAGCTAATGCTGAGTTGCAAGGTAACAACCAGTGGTTCGAATGAGTTAATGGCAATTGCGGCTGCTTTTGCTCTGGCATTGATCATGCGAAGACGGTCTTTCGCCGAGAGGTCACTATCAATCCGAGCAGTATGAAACGTTGCCAGGTTTTCATCACCCATGGCTAATGAGCCTGCTGCATCAGCATAACCATCATACAATTTAGCTGGAAAATATTTTTTTAACATCGCTATCTCCAAAAACAACATTAAGCACAAAAACAAATGGCCGGTTAGTAACCAGCCAATGATTTAATTAATCAGGATCGCTTTCCGATTCTGTTAGGCTCCATGAGCCTCTGAATTCAGCACCATCTTCCGGTTCACCATCGCATTCCAAACGAACGCAATCATCTAATTCTCCAGATGTGTACCCTTCAGATGCCATGCTGATTGCCCGATCAAAGCCAGACTCACTTAACGCATCTTTATATTTAGATGGCACTTCTGCACTGCGATTTTTTGCTGGCCACCATGTAATAGTTAAAGTAAATTTCTTTTCCATACTATGTGCCTCGGCTGTTTGCCTTATTTAATATAATTATTATATAGGAAAATAAATAATTAATCAAGATATTGGTGGTATTTAAACTAATGAACCCGAAATGGTTTTAAAAAAATGGGCCAGCAAGCTGGCCCATTAAAATCAGAAGAAAAACTCATAATCGGCAGGAAAATTGGTATCCAATGGGAACAAATCATGGTTTTTAAATAAAACCACTTTTTCAGCCAGTTCACTCACTTTACTATGCCCAGCTGCATATTGATACACATCCTGTTCTGAATACTTAAAAGTGAGGTATCGCGGTCCTTTTTCACTGCAAGATACGTGAACTGGACGAAACGAGACCACAAAGTTGTTTCGCAAAAAATAGACAGTTGCTTCCAATAAACTGCAAGAGCTGGTTTTGCGATCAAAAACATCATTAAACAGATCTAATGCGGCATTTGCATCAAACTGCTTTTTAACGCCATCAGTCATGATTTGGTAGATTTGTTGGCGCAATGTGTCTCGTTCATTTTCAAGTTCAAACTCTTCCTTAGCTCGTTCCTTGCTTAACTTTAATTGACGACAAACGAATGGAAATAAATCACCCGTGTTTTGTAAGTCTTTAAGCAGAAAGGATGCCACGTTGAAAGAAAGGGACAGTGTGTCACAGACGTTTTCAAGAACATCATCTTTGTAACCACCGAAACCATGAGTTAGTTCTTTTCTTGAAATAAAAAAACTACCGTCTTCATTTTTTTCAAGACGAACAGTGATGCGGCAAAGTTCATTACTCCAAAAGTAAAGAGATGATGCATCATAAAGTGTAATGTAGAGCCGGTTTGATTCAAGCTTAGAGAAAACGCCCAGTTTGAATGTTTTGCTCTCTGCATTTTCATGAGTAAACGGGACAGCTAGATCGAATTGTTGTTTTGTATTGATATGATCAATAATGACGTTATTAAGGCGATCTAAATCATTGTGTTTTTTGGCGTTTAACTCGGCAATTCGAGTATTTACATCCTGGATTTGATTATTGATAATTTCAACCGATTTCAGATAAGCATCATTCATTAATGGGTAAGCAAGAATTTGTTCTTTTTCAATAATGATTTTTGATGTGCTCATGGTCTTCTCCAGAAGAATGTCTGATTAATTAATTTATGATAATATTATATCAAATATTAATTAAAACGCAAGCAATAATCAAAGAGGCAAGAGAGAGGAGAAAACATGGACCTATTAATTAGGACCGAGAAACGGTCCTGTCATTAAAGATAAAATTAAAAAATAGAAAAATATTCACATGAGAGTGATGATGGCGATGTAAATAAGCTTTTTTCGTATAAAATTAAATTAGTAAAGTGATTTGCAATATCATTTCTGTGTAACTTAATCATACAGTCAGATGATGTTTTAATTAAAACATGATCGGGCTCCTTTTTAAAATTATAAAACTCAACGGGGCGAAATATTACTTTTGTTGAATTGTTTTCGGAATGAACAAATACCTGAACAAACAACCAGGCACTAAATTCCTTGTTTGAAACTCGTTCTTTTAATTCCAACGCGTTATTAGAATTAAACTGTTCTTTTATTGCATCCAAAAGAATGGTGTTAATTTGCTCTTTAACTTTAAAGGTTGATTCACTGAGCTTTGCTTGCTGTTTTAAGCAGTGATATTTTTCATCTAAAAATGAAACAAAATCTGTGAAAAGTGAATCATATTTGTTGATATTGTATTCTAAGCCAGCGAGAGCGTAAAAAGCTTGAGTGAGCACGTCTCCTTGTAACTCTCCATCACCATGATCAATCAAACAAGGTGAGTCAGTAATATCTGTTTTCTCAATAATATATTCGCCAGTCTCTTCATTGTTGGAAAAATCAACTTCTAATCCAATAATAAAAGCGCCATAAAATGGCGATGGTGATGATTTTTTTAGCAGAATATTAAAATTATCACCTTCTTCTGTTAATAATAAGCATAATTTAAAATCATTAAAATTTGCATCACTATTATATGGCGTAACAATATTCTCTTTAGAGATGTCATTAATATGTTCGGCAATTTTTTGTGTTAACTGTTTTAAGTGAAGTTCGTGTTGGGCAATCAATGGCTCACATTGTATTGCTAGTGTTTCTTGATGTTCTTTGGCTAATAGATTGGTTCGTTGATATGCTGAGTGTATGATTGGATAAGAGAGCAATACCGATTTCTCAATAAGAACTGTATTGGTTGATGGCATTGCTATCTCCGAAATTATTAATCTTTTATATAGCATTATTATATCAAAAATAAAAAACATAATCAAGAGTAAAACAAAAACCGCCAATCGGCGGTTTCGTATTATGACAGTGATAATGTAGCGTGATATGTTTTACCAAATGGATCATCAATATCGAAAAATGTTTTATCCTCCAGCAAAACAATCTCTGAGTAACTTTTGAACAATCGTTCTTCGGTGATTTTAATCGGATCATTAATTTGACTTGTAATTGTAAGTTTTTTTGGTCCACGTTCATTACAAGAGAGCTCAAAAGGAGTTAACTCAATATTGAAATTATTATTCAACATGTCTACTCTGACAGAAAGAAATTTGAACAAAGGTTTTTTTCTTTCGACAACTGCATGTAGTTTTTCAATAGCAGTTGTTGAATTAAACTGTTGTTTTAAGCCATCTCGAAGAATATCAATGGCTTGTTTACGAATATCACCCAAATCAGCGATAATATCGTAACGAGCATTCGTTTTTGACGTATTGTTTTTCAAGAAAGAATATGCTTCTTTTGCTAATTCTTTCTCTTCTTTTATCTCGGTGATAATTAGTGCTGCACTATTGAATACCATGGACAGTGCATTGCAGATAACTTCTGATTCACACTTGTTGTAACCACCAGAACCATAATTGAATTGGCTTGATTTAAACGAATAAATATCATTTTCATTTGAAAATTTAATGGTAATGGAAATTAAAGAATTGCTCCAAAAAAGAACAGAGGATGCGTCGTAAAGATAAATGTTTAACTCATCATCACTATCAGCTTTAACTGATACCGCAATATTAAAATCATGATTTTTTGGCATGTCGGGTAAATAGGGAATGAAAATATTTGAATTAATCTTCTCGTTAAGAAAATCTGCTATTTTTTTTGATAAAGCATCATGTGATATTTGAATACTATTAGATAGTGTTCCATATTCTTCCATTTTAGGAATTAAATTATTACTTAAAAAATCCTTTGCTTGAACATGAGCTACGTTAACTGGTGGGCAGTAAGAAAGAAGATCTTGAGCTTCGATAAATATTTTTTTAGTTGCAGACATAAGTAACTCCAGGAAGTTATTAACTCAATTTATGCATTTATTATATCGAATAATAATTGATAAATCAATAGAATATGAGTTGTTTTATCATTATTTTTTGTCAATTAGGTATGAACAACATATTGTCACCCGGCGCAACGCCGGGCGGGGAAAGTATTTTTTTGCGTGCAAATTAAGCGTGTCGAGGGCGTTTGTATCGATTTGAAATAATTTGAAGATTTTCTTCGGATAAGACAGAAATAGATAATAAACCATTTTTTAACATATCCAGTTTTTCCTGTAAATCGAAGATCTTTTTCTCGTATTGCTTTTGCATTAATTGAAATAATAGTTCCGTTTTTTCTTTTTCATCTTGCAAAAATGTTTTTATATGCCCAGTGCAGATGCAGTTTGGAATACTCGTGGCATTGAGATTGACTGACGGATTATTTAACATTGATGAGGCAATAGATAAGTATTCAGTTGTTTTTGCCTTGGTTTTTTTGACTGCGGTTACTTGGATGTTAAACATGTTTTTGGAAACATACTGAAAAACATTTGATGTGCAGACATCACGATCGATCTCCATTTTACCGTCATTAAAAAAATAAGCATTAATGATGATAAGATCGGGGGCCGGAGCACCTGATTCAAGAGTAAAACCATCGGGTATTTTAGCGATTTCGGAAGTCATAAAGAACACCTGTGTTTTGTTTGATTTAATTATCATAACAGATACTATTTTATTTGCAATAAAACACATAAGTTAAAAACCAGACCGCATGACTATCTGGTTTTGTTGGCTGGCATAATATACTTAAACTTTAAAAAATATTCGTAAACTCAATTTCACTTAAATTGCGAATTTGTTACGCCGTTTTGTATGAATTAATGTAACTCGGCTTTCTATGATTAAAAAGCGATGAAATTTAGCCTTCAACGGAAATCCACACTGCATACAAGGTATTGGCAAAGTCAGTCTCTGATATTGAGTTAATTACCAAACCCACCATCATCTCAGCAAGAGCTTCATAATCATGTTCAAGATCATAATCATTCAGAGATAAATACTCTATGCATACAGCAAATCCAGTACGTTTGTTCGCATCAGAAAACGCATGGCTTTTAGCTATGGCTACCGCGTATTTTGCTGCGATCAAAAAAACATCATCTAGTCCTTCATACACAATGCTGTTATCAATCCGGCCTAATGCACCCTCTAGTTTTTGCAGGTCATAACCACCGAATAATCCCTGACCGTTTTTTAGAATCAGCCGATTTATTTCTATAACTCGCTGTGCTGGAAACTGAATAATATTCATTACATATCAGCCAATTTTTTAAAAGTTTCTGCATATTTAATTAAGGCCAACTTTGTTTCAGATTTCACAATCTGCTGTCCTTCTCGGCCTGAAAGGTCTAGTTCTTTGGTTGCTTGAACTTTGGGGCGATTAACTGCTTGAGGTAAACCAAAAGCATTAGTTATCACGTTTACCTTGCTCATCTCAGCCTCCGAATGGCTTTATTTTATATGCTATATTATGAAATGTATTTTGTGCTTAATCAAGCAGTATATTTTACTTCTTGAACAAAATTGGAAAATTAATACAGTGAACATTTGGATTTAGGTATTGCGTTCTTTTTTGCACTTGTCTTTCATCAACTGCAATAATAACTCTTCTTTTCCTTCTTCATCCTGAATGAAGAACTCAAAGTGGCCATTGCAAACGCATCCACGAACAGCAAATTCATCCAAAGAGACAAAAGGCTCGTTGATTGTTGTAGATGAGAAAGATAAAGGGAGTTCTTCTTTGGTTTTATTTGGTTTTAATTGAAAGCCAGTAGATGAGACTTGTTCGAAAACGAGATGATCATAAGCACCGCGCTCAATTTCAATTGTTCCGTCTTGATACAAGCTGGCATCAATAACAATAAGAACGGGGGCCGGAGCACCATCTTTAATAACAAAGGTTTCAGGTATTTTGAATTCTTCGAATGACATGGGTGACTCCGTTGATTAAATTTATGTAATTATTATACCAGATATTTATTAATTTACAATAAAATATATATGTAAATTAAAAACGAAATATAATTAGCTTTTGATTAAAACAAGAGAGTCTTCGTCAAATCCATGAATACGACAACCATCGTCAAGTCCTTTCAGGTATGCATTTAGTACATTGTCTTTTTCTCGTTCACGGATTGTTTCTTGTGTTTTTTCTAATGATAACGAGTATAACGGTGTTCCATCACAATCACGCGTGTGGGCGGAAACAAAGAGGCGCAAGCCATGACTATTAGAACACTCGCAATTTACTTCTACCAGGCTATTAATGGCGATTTTATGCTTTAATTCCATATTGTTTTGTTTGACAGAATTTCCATTTTCTTCAATTAAATCAGACATAAACTGTACTTTTACCATTATATGCTCCTTTTTGGATTTAATGCTTATTTGGATTGGCTTTCCAACTTGTGAATACGTTCCAATGCTTGATCAAGCCGTTCTTCAAGCCACTTGATCTGACGAAGCAATCCAATCGTTCCTATCTTTTCTAGTTCAGCATGAAGTGATGCTTCTTCCTTTGCTTTACGCATTGCATATTCCGCTTCCCATTCCTGCTCACATTGCTTGCGAAAGGCCAGTAGTTCGTCATAGTAAAGAGAAAATCCTTCGGTGTCTTCGATATCCCAGCACGCATCTCGGAACCATGATTCTTTTAACTTATTAATTTCATCTCGCGATTTTTCTTCGCCATAAACGAATGTTTTCACCAAAAGCTCATCTGAACTAGTTGATGGATCATTAACATAAAGTGCGTTCACGCGACCAATGCTAGTTAAAATGGAATTAAATTGCGTTGGATTCGCTTTTCGGGCGAATTTAACGGCCTTTTCCCATAGTTCTACACCTGTGCCATTATCTGTTTCGCTTTCGTAGTAGCCGGTTGACTCAGCGGCTGCTTTAGCTGCCTGTAAGTAGACTAATGTATTGCAAGCAGGGCAGGGGCCGATTTGGATATTACCATCATAACAATAACCATTATCTCTGCATGTTTCACTGCCGTTTTTATGATCACACATGAATTAACTCCCATCTGAATTTAAGCCTGTTTTTCTGAAATTTGCTCGCAAAAAAAGCCTTCGTTATCATCAAAATAAGCTTTTTTGCTGGAATAAAAGTTATTCAGGATGGCTAGATTGGTTGACATCATGTCCTCCAACAAAAGCACAATATTGGTTTTTAATTGAGCTTCATTGAATAATTTGTAACCCTTTTCCCAAATTGAGTCACCTTGGTAGGTATAATACTCATTAAACTCTTCGCGGAGCATGGTGGCAATATCCGTAGCATCAGTCTGCATGATGATATCGGCTAATTCAGCAGCTAAATCATAATGGCCGCAATGAGATACGGATGAGAAAGGAACAAAGCGTGAATCGTTATCATCAGAAGTTGGAATGGGTGTTATATTGATCATGCTGGCATGATACAACTCTGCATCAGAAGGGGAATACTGCCATTGATTTTGACCCCAAAAGCCATTGCTTGGTGAAAAAACAATGTATTGTTTAGAGCTATTATTGAGCTGCGACATGGTGTACTCCTCAACTATTTTGTTACCATTATTATATCAAGTAATAATTAATAATCAAGATATTATTTAGTTAATGGCCACGATTTCATCGTGAAGGAGCCCATGTTCTCAGCATCCTAATGTGCCCTCATCTTTTCGATTGGTTTTTCCCTTTGTTAATAATTCTGGAATTAATAACGCTGGTTTGTCTTCTGTTGTGTCGTCCGTTACGAGTTTCTGATCTTGTTCTGAAAGTTGAGGTTTTGGTTTCTTTAGCTCTTCATGAATGAGATGGATCTTGCTCTTTAATTTTATCTGAAATGCCGTTTTAAACAATAGATCTATTTTTTCCTGAGGATAAGGAATGGTAAAGACATCATTTTCTTTTTTGGTGTCAAAAGAGGATACTATTTCTTTTAATAAATCCTGGTCAGTTACTTTTACTTGTTGTAAGTCTTTGTAACCACTATGCGCAAATGAACTTGATGCATTATATGAACATTCACACGATATGCGTCTGTTTTTAATTAGCTCACCATAATGAGATGAATAATCATCTTCTGGGTAAATCGTTTCATTGACTGTTTCTGTATCAAACGTTTCTATACAGATATCAATGCCGCCATGTAAATCAACACGCAGATTGTATTTCGTTTCTAGCCAATCAACATGGCGAATGTCAACTGCGGTTTCTGGATCATAATCTCGGCCTGATTCTGAACCAATGGATAATAGTCTGACTTCCAGTAGGCCGTTTTTAGATGTTTCACTGGGTAAATTTTGCATACATCGACATCCTTTTATTATTTTTTAAATTATATCACGTTCAAAAAAATAAATAAAATGTTTAGTTGTTATCGGTATTCATGCTGTTTGGTTTCGAAATCATTGCAAACTCAAGGTTTGGGTTGAGTTTTAATAATTCACGATATTGATAGGCAAGCAACTCCAGGCGAGATTGCAGAACTCTTTGAGTGGCTGTTGGATTGCATTTTGTGTTTGTCGATTTTGAGCGTAAATTAATAGAGGCAAGCAAGCCATTAACGCATTTTGCATTTAAAACATTTAATTGTTTCTTAGATATTTTCTTGATGTTTTGGCAAGCTGTGCGATCGCCATTGGTCAATGTCGTTGTTTTTTCGAACAAAGATATTGCGGAATATGCCTGACAATAATAATTACCTAAAGCGTTGGCCCATTCTTTGTATGAACGCTCGCTTGTTTCTCTGCAAAAAGCATTAACCAATGTGTAAATGTTATACAGCTTATCGCTTTTTTTTATCGACACTAGAAGCTTGGTTAAATGTAATGACTGGGCTTTTGCCTGTTGCTCTAAAGAGCGGATCTTATCTTTTTGCTCATGGTGAACTACCGACTCATCATTGATTGCATCAATGATAAGCGGCATCTGACAAGTTCAATGATGCGTGCTTTTGACTGTCTATGACAGTCGAAAGTCTTAAAACCATTGATTAAAATGAGTTCTAACCTATTTTGCTCAAGTTTCAAACTTTAATGTTAACCCACAGTAAGTACGTCTGTTATGCTGTAACGGATGTTGCCATGTGTTTTAATCGTTTTGTAAATCCACGTGGTAATGTGAATTCTGTGAACTACTGACTCATCATTGATTGCATCAATGATAAGCGGCATCTGACAAGTTCAATGATGCGTGCTTTTGACTGTCTATGACATTCGAAAGTCTTACGGCATCTCCCTCGTCGGTTAACCCCGTTGCCAGGGCAGCAAGCTCAGTTCCTGAGTCGCGTTTTTTCATACGAAGCGTTTTCTTACTGACTTTAGTTTTTTTGCCCGATATCACATACGCCACACCCCGTTTTTTGAGAATTTGAGTGGCATTATGATCAGCATTGTCAGTGTGTCCACAGCGTAAACAGACAAATTCAGACTGAGTCAGTCGATTGTCCGGATGAGTGTAACCACACGGGTCGCACTCCTGTGAGCTTCCTGCTGGATCGACTTTAACGACCAGCTTATTAATTTTAAGGGCCTTGTACTGGGAGAATATCACCATCTGTCCCCAGGCACTGGCTAAGATCGCCTTGTTCAGTCCGGCTTTTTGCCGGGCGTGATTTTTCTGCCAGCGACCGTGTTCATCTTGTTTCGCCCGTGGCTTTTTGGTCATGTTTTTGACCCGTAATGCTTCAAACACAAATAACCGGGTCTTGATATCTGACAGCGTCACCAGTTGATGACTGACTTGATGGGCAAAGTTTTCCGCACATTTCCGGCATACGCCTGATAACGCGCCAGTTTATGCCGTGCTTTTTCCAACGGCGCGAGCCCTAGGGTGCGTTTGGACGCCGGCGTTGCCATTGCTTGATCCAGCGCCACGGCGTTTCAACCGTCGTTGTTCACTGGATTTTAATACGAATTGTTGTTGGTTACTGGTGTATAACGGCACCACCACCCGCGATCTAACCCGACCGTGACCGGCATTAATTCGTCGGCCGACCAGGTTAATTCGTCGGCCGACCAGG
>Ga0183099_1000180_pt1 | contig 55172 bp, 44 predicted proteins | sample Biomet1_FD_127788 | JGI IMG/M metagenome (GOLD analysis project Ga0183099, IMG submission 127788) | Microbial communities from bioreactor (seeded with anoxic lake sediment) at LBNL, California, USA - Biofuel metagenome 1 | ecosystem: Engineered > Bioreactor > Anaerobic > Unclassified ... | reverse complement strand
CTGAATCGTTTTTACTTTCTGATGAATACACGCCTGATATAGTTCTAATTACAGCTTTATAACGTCCTACAATCTTTTCGCAAGCATCGGAGATCTCTCCTAGGGTTGCTCTTACATGTGCAGCTTCAACAGCCAGTTCCAATAAGTTACCTTCCTTGCTTTCTGCACATTTGGTGATTGCTTCAAGGGCAGCCTGAACTTTAGCTTCGTCGCGGCCTTCTTTTAACTCTTTCAGACGCTCAATCTGATCTAAGCGAACGGCAGTGTTGTCAATTTCAAGAATATCAATAGGAGCTTCCTTGTCCAAACGGTACTTATTGACACCTACAATAGTCTGAGAACCCGAATCGATACGAGCCTGAGCACGAGCTGCAGCTTCCTCAATACGAAGTTTAGGAACACCTGTTTCGATAGCTTTTGCCATTCCTCCAAGTTTTTCAATCTCTTCGATGCGTTCCCATGCCTTGTGGGCAAGTTCATTGGTTAAAGTCTCCACATAATAAGAACCTCCCCATGGGTCAACGTTCTTGCAAATATATGTTTCTTCCTGAATATAGATCTGAGTATTACGAGCAATACGTGCAGAGAAATCTGTTGGCAATGCAATTGCTTCATCCAAAGCGTTTGTGTGAAGTGATTGAGTGTGTCCCAGTGCGGCTGCCATTGCTTCAATACAAGTACGGCCTACATTATTGAATGGGTCTTGTTCTGTTAATGACCAGCCAGAAGTCTGACAGTGAGTACGCAATGCAAGTGATTTTGGATTCTTAGGATTGAATTGTTTTACAATCTTTGCCCATAACATACGCGCAGCACGCATTTTTGCAATTTCCATGAAATGGTTAGTTCCTATTGCCCAGAAGAAAGATAAACGTGGTGCAAATGCATCAATATTAATTCCTGCAGCAACACCGGCACGAAGATATTCCAAACCGTCGGCTAAGGTATATGCTAATTCAATATCTGCGGTAGCACCTGCTTCCTGCATGTGGTAACCAGAAATAGAAATTGAATTGAACTTAGGCATTTTCTGAGAAGTATATTCAAAAATATCAGAGATAATCTTCATAGAGAATGCTGGTGGGTAGATGTATGTGTTACGCACCATGAATTCCTTTAGAATATCATTCTGAATAGTTCCGGCCATCTCTTCCAGTTTAGCTCCCTGCTCCAGTCCTGCATTAATATAAAAAGCAAGGATAGGAAGAACAGCGCCGTTCATTGTCATGGAAACAGACATCTTGCTCAATGGAATACCATCAAACAGAGTTTTCATGTTTTCCAAAGAACAAATAGAAACTCCGGCTTTACCCACATCGCCCACTACACGTTCATGATCGGGATCATATCCGCGGTGAGTTGGTAAGTCAAATGCCACGGATAATCCTTTTTGTCCGGAAGCAAGGTTTCTGCGGTAGAAAGCATTTGATTCTTCTGCTGTAGAGAATCCGGCATATTGGCGGATAGTCCAGGGGCGAAGAGTGTACATTACAGAATAAGGACCACGGAGGTAAGGGGGAATACCGGCAGCATAATCAAGATGCTCCATTCCTTCAAGGTCTTCTTTCGTGTAAACAGGCTTAACATCAATATGCTCCGGAGTTTTCCAGTTAGCTTCAATGCCATTAGCCTTTTGCCATTCAGCACCATTCTCGTGCTTGAATCCGGCATATATATCTATATTTTTAAAATCTGGTCTCATGATTTTTACTTTATTCCTAATTTAGCATTATATTGTTTCAAGGTATCCAAAACATTGACACGGACATGAATGAAGTTTTCAATGCCTTCAGCTTTTAGAGTGTCCATGCAAGCCGGAGCGCCGGCAACTATAAACATAGCACGATTATTAACAGCTTTAAATGCCGGAACAGCATTTTCTGCATATTCATCGTCACTGGAACAAAGAACCACGATGTCAGCTTTAGCTTCCATTGCAGCTTCTACACCTTCTTCTACCGTTTCGAATCCAAGATTGTCAATTGTTTCATAACCTGCACATCCCAGAAAGTTACATGCAAACTGAGCTCTTGCCTGACGCATAGCCAGATTACCGATAGTAAGCATAAATGCTTTAGGGCGGTGGCTGGCTGCTTCTGTTTGCAGACGTAATGCTTCAAATTCACTTGCAGCACGGTTGGAATTAAGTACAGGGACTGTGCATTCACAAGAATCGCCTTCATTGCAACAATTGTTATTAACAGGTTTTTTATCACCAGCTTTCTCATTGAAATTAGGGAATTGGTTGGTTCCTAAAAGAATCTCTTTGCGGCTTGATACAGCAATATGTCTTGCTTTTCCGGCTTCATTGATATCTGCCTGCACATTTCCGGTTTTTACAGCTGCATAGAAACCACCTTCATCTTCCACTTTCAAGAAGATGTTCCATGCCTGTTGGGCAATAGAAGTAGTTAGATTTTCAATATAATAAGAACCTGCGGCGGGATCAACTACTTTATCGAAGTTTGATTCCTCTTTCAAAAGTAATTGTTGGTTGCGGGCAATGCGTTCTGAAAAATCATCAGGAGTCTGATAAGTTTTATCAAACGGAGTAACTGTTAATGAATCTACTCCTGCAAGAGCTGCACTCATTGTTTCGGTTTGTGTACGAAGCAAGTTTACGTGTGCATCAAAGAGAGTAAGATTGAAAGTCGATGTCTCAGCATGAACTTTCATTTTAGCTGCGCAGCGACATTCTTCATCTTCAGCGGTATTTGGACATTCTCTTGTGCAGGCTGGTTTGTAAGAACTTACAATGTTTGCCCATAACATACGTGCAGCACGGAATTTAGCAATTTCCAGAAAATAGTTGGAGCTGATACCGAAGTTGAATTTGATTTTCTTGGCTGCAGCAGTTGCTGTGATGCCGGCTTCAACCAGTAAATTAAGATATTCATTACCCCAAGCCAAGGCATATCCAAGTTCCTGAGAAATATAAGATCCTGCATTATTGAGAGACAAAGCATTTACGGTAATTACTCTGTAGAAAGGCAAAGGCTTAGTTGCTTCAATCAGATCTTTTGCTGTTTGTACAAGGTTTCCTTTCTCTTTACCTTTAGTCAGCATTTGGTTGAAGTAATCATAATCAATAGAACCATGCAATTTTGTTACATCATAGTTCTTCTTCCCAAAATATGCAACTAACAGTTGGGCTAGTTCTACTACATTACTTTGACAAGTTGAAAAGTTTAGTTCAACACATTCTGCACAGATGTCATTGAGTAATGTTTCGATAAATTCAGCACTAACATCTTCTCCTTTGATAGAAAATCCAAGAGAATCGATGCCTTTGTTGAGAATGTCTAATGCTTTAGCATTGGCTGTTTTTGGACAATCGGCAAGAATGTTCTGGCGAACAAGCCATACGTTATCTTTCTTTGTTCCCCGAAGGTAAGGGAATTGCCCAGGTAAATTGTCGGTCGTTTTCAGTCCCTCCAAATCTTCCATTCTGTAGAATGGTTTAACTTTAAATCCTTCGTTTGTTTTCCAAACGAGTTTCTTTTCGAAGTCAGCCCCTTTAAGGTCGGCTGTTACTTTTTCCATCCACTGGCCTGTGCCAACAGGGGAAAAATCCGAAAAGAGTTTCTCTTTACTATCTGCCATAGTTTATTGTATTAATTTACAAGATTAAAAATGTATTATTAATATTCTAATTGTCTAAATGTGACTTGCAAAGATACTTATTTACTTATAATAGGATACATTTTTTGTGGAAATTTCAAGATCACAGCTTTTTTAGTTGCTCAATTAATAATTTTATAAAAAAAACAGAGACAGAATTATTTGATCTGAAGGGATAGAATAATTATCTTTGCGTTAATTTAAATTTTGATACTTTATACTATGGATTGGTTACAAACATTGCTAACAGACCCAGAATCAGTTGCTCACATTGTGATGTTATACGCATTTGTGATTGTTCTCGGAGTCTTGTTAGGGAAGATAAAAATCTTCGGAGTTTCTTTAGGTGTTACATTTGTTTTGTTTGCCGGGATTCTTATGGGGCATTTCGGCTTTACCGGTAACGTTAACATTCTTCATTTTATCCGCGAGTTCGGATTAATTTTATTCGTATTCTGTATAGGACTACAGGTTGGACCTTCTTTCTTTTCTTCCTTTAAGAAAGGTGGAATGACAATGAATTTACTGGCTTTTGGAATTGTAGCTCTTAACATTACAGTTGCGTTAGTTCTTTATTATGCCCTTAACGGTAGGGTTGAACTTCCTATGATGGTGGGTATTCTTTCCGGTGCGGTAACTAATACTCCCGGACTTGGTGCTGCTCAGGAAGCTATTAACCAATTGCATACGGCAGGAGTTATTCAAAATGTGCCTCAAATAGCATTAGGATATGCAGTTGCTTATCCACTTGGAGTAATAGGCATCATCGGAGCTATGATTCTGGTACGTGCAATCTTCCGCATTAATTCTAAAGTAGAAGAGGAAGATTGGAATTCAGTGACAGACGATAGTCAGAATAAACCTCATATAGTACATCTTGAAGTTCATAACGAGGCGATTTTTGGTAAGGAAATATCTTATGTAATGAATCTTGCCGGACGTCCTTTTGTAGTATCACGTATTCGTAAAGAAGGGAAAGTTTCTATTTCAAATCCAGACACTATTCTTAATAAAGGGGATCAAATCCTTGTAGTTTGCTCAGAAGCTGATGCTGAGGCTGTCTCTGCTTTTATAGGAAAGGAAGTCACTGTGGATTGGGAAGAACCAAATTCTCCTTTAGTCTCTCGTAGGATTCTGGTTACAAAATCTGAGATGAATGGAAAGAAACTGGGACAATTGAAGCTACCTAATCTATCTGGAGTAAACATTACTCGTGTAAATCGTTCGGGTGTGGATCTTTTTGCCAACCCTAACCTTGTGCTTCAAGTGGGAGACCGTGTTACGGCTGTGGGTAGTCAGGATGCCATAGAAAATGTAGCTACTGAAATGGGCAACTCAATGAAACGTCTTAATGAACCTAATATTCTGACAATTTTTGTTGGTATCTTTGTTGGTATTCTTTTTGGAAGTCTTCCTTTTGCTTTCCCAGGAATACCTACTCCAGTGAAACTTGGATTAGCTGGTGGTCCATTGGTTATTTCTATTCTGATAGGCCGGTTTGGGTATAAATTAAATTTAGTCACTTTTACCACTCAAAGTGCTAACTTGATGTTGCGTGAAGTAGGGCTTCTTCTTTTCCTTGCAAGTGTAGGAATTGAGGCCGGAGGTAAGTTTTTTGAAACAGTAGTTCAGGGTGATGGCTTATTGTGGGTTGGTTGTGGATTCCTGATAACCTTCATCCCATTGATTATTGTTGGATTGATAGGACGCGGATATTTCAAGATCAATTATTTTATGTTGATGGGACTTATTGCAGGAAGTAATACTGACCCTCCCGCATTGGCTTATGCAACTCAATCAACAGGTAGTGATGCACCGGCTGTTGGATACTCTACTGTTTATCCGTTAACAATGTTTTTACGTGTATTGACTGCACAGTTAATTATACTTCTATTGATGTAGACAATTATCTGAATATATAAAAAGCGTTCAAATGGTCTTCGAAGACTATTTGAACGCTTTTTTATTTCTCTTTTAAATTATAATCCGAGCTTTTTCCGGATAAATAATTTTATAAATTCCACAGTTTCATCAATTCCAAGTGCCGATGAATCAATGCACAGATGATAAGTAGAAGCCGCTCCCCAAACTTTATAACTGTAGTAATTGTAATATGAAGCACGTTCCCGGTCTGTTTTGTCTATCAGACCTTCTGCTTTCTCAGCATCAATATCCATTTTCAGACAAAGACGTTTTATACGGTCTTCTTTTGATGCGGAGATAAATATATTAACGCAGCGGGGATTGTCACGTAGAATGTAATCTGCACATCTTCCAACAAAGAGACATGACTCTTCTTCGGCTAATTTACGGATAGCGTCACTTTGTATTTTGAATAATGCGTCGTTACTTAAACAATTGTTGTTAGGTATAGTTCCATCGTTGATAAATGGAAAACGCATTCCAAATAAGCCAATAGTACTTCGTGATGCTTTCTCGTCTGCTTTCTCAAAGAACTCCTTGCAAAGACCGCTTTCTTGTGACGCAATATTTATCAATTCTTTATCATAGAAAGAAATATCCAGCTGTGAGGCAAGCTTTGCTCCAATCTCCCTTCCACCGCTTCCTAACTGACGACCAATATTTATCACATACTTATTATTCATGATTGTTTTATTTGTGTGGAACAAATATAATAATTAAAAAATAGAAGTGACAGATTATCAAATACAATTCCTATAGAAAAATATTCAGTTTTATCTATTCATGTAAACGGATGTTGTTTATTGACCCGATAAACGAATACTAATAGATTAGTAATGAATAATCTAAAAGCCCACTACTACTGATAGAAGAGATCTAAAGAATATCTAATTGTTCTTTTAACTTTGAATAATATCTTCTTGATGCACAAATATTGAAATCACTAAAAGGAGGGTATAAGATACATTTTAATGTTTTATTTTCTATAGATGAAATGTAATCGGTGTTAAGGATACACTCCTGATTAATTTGCATGAATGAAGGACTAAAAGCGAGTAAATCTTTTGCAATGATTCCAGTTCTAAGTTTATGAATCGAGAAATCCGTCGTTGTTATTTGCCAACTCCGCATATTATCAATGTATTGAAAACAAAGAACTTCACTGGCTCTTAATAGAAGAAGTCCTGAAATAGCCTGAAGAGCAAATTTACGATCATTAGTCAGCAAACGGCGTATAGACTGTTCTACGTTAATCCTTCCTTTTTCAGGTTGCTCCTTGATACGTTTAATAATATTGAAAAGTTCTTCTGGCTGATATGGCTTTATTAGGTAATCAAAAGCAGATGACCGTAATGCTTCGAGCACATATTTGTCGAAAGCACTATAAAAAACAACATAGATGTCCGGATGAACTAAAGTACGGATTTCGTGTAATAATTCAATTCCATTCATTTTAGGCATTTCGATATCTAAAAAAAGTAAATCCGGTTGATGTTGCACAATAATTTTTTTTGCTTTTTCTACTGATGTTGTTGTTTCAATAACCTTTATTTCAGGATAATTGGCCAAGTCGTTGCTAAGGTTGGCTATCGAATTACTTTCGTCATCTACTATAATTGTTGTTATTGGTGTTTTCATAGTTCAAAATTGTATTTTAATGGAATTATAATCGTGGCTTTAGTTCCATGTAAATCTGGTGAGAGGTTTTTAAGATCCTCAATATTGAAATACATTTTTTCCTGGTTTTTCGTGCGATTAAGTAATTCTATTGTTTGGAATATAACCTTTAATCCAACTCCGGTACTGTTCTTATCGCCAGTATGATTGCCTGGGTTATATCCTGCTCCGTTATCTTCAATGGTTATATAAAGAAATTGATTATCGGTTGAAATATTGATGTCAATATGTGCGTCTTTCTGTTCTTCCTCGAAAGCATACTTAATGGAATTTTCAACAGGTATCTGTATAATCATTGATATTATCTGTGTTTCTAATGATACATCCGGAGAAATGATCCAATTTACTTCAATTGGTGTATTATTGGTCTTTTTCCGGAATTCAATGTAATTTTTTACAAATTCCATTTCTTCTTCAAGCGGTACTGCTATTTTTTCAGAAGCAACAAGGTTGCTACGTAACGACTGAATTATTAATCTAAACAGATGAATACGGTTGTCGTCTTGTTTTACAACAGGCATCACTGCATTTAACATGTTATATAGAACATGCGGGCATATTCGGTTACGGACATTTTCCATGCGTAACTTAGTTATAGTTGCTATCTGTTTTACACGTTTTAAATTTCTTTTTTTTCTTGTATAACAAATGAATATAGTGATGCTTATTATACTTATTATAAATAATAATAAAGAGAAGATACTTATAAAACGCATTTTTTGCACTTCGGATTTACTCTCTGAAATGATAATATCATGTTTTAAAAGGGATGTGTCCTGACTATAACGTGTGTCTATTTCTAAAATAGCATTTGAAATAGTTTTCTTAAGAAGGGAATCATTCTGACTATCAGCTCTTCTTCTATATAAATATGCATTATGAAAATCTTTTTTTCTTTCGTAATATGATTCTAGTCTTTTATTGTAAAGATAGATGTTCTGATTGTTTATTTTGGAAAGATCATAATTCTTGAATAATAACATCTGAGCCCTTCTTAAATCGTTCTTTTGTAATGCCAGTTCCGCATAAAGACAATTTATATAGAAAGATTTGTTTTCGTCAAAACTGGCTTTGGAAAAACACACATTTGCTTTATCTAAATAATATTTTGCAGAATCAGTTTGATTTAGTAAAAGATAGATCTCTCCCAGGTTACATTCTGCGATGCCTTTGTAAGTGATTAGCTTAAATGAATTAGTTATTGCGTTAGCTTTGATATACCATCCCAGTGCTTTTCTGTATTCTTTAATTGTATAGTAATAGATGCCTTTTATGCTTGCAAAGACATATTGTTTGTAAGGCGGCATGCTTTTATAATTTTTTTCTGCCTGATTTAAATAATGATCAGTCATTTTAAAATTATTCAGGTCTAAATAAACTTTTGCCAGTCCAGTATATATGGATGAGTAAACTCCTTTGTTTAAGTGTTGTGTATCAGCTGTGGATTTTGCTTTCTTATAGAAAAAATTAGCCATTGTGTAATTTCCCTGAAGAGAATAATCATAAGCTAAATAGATGCAGATATTGGCTAATTCTTTATGCCCTTTTGTATGATAAACTGTACTATAAGCCTGTTTTAGATAAAAAATGGCAGAGTCGAGTTGACCTTTAATCTGAAAAAAGTTACTCCTGTGAAAATATGCGTATGTCTTCAATTCAGCTAATCCAGTAAGATTAGGTGAATTTTTATCGCAAAAATGAATTACTTTATTGTTGAGTAAAAATGCGGAATCAAGCTGGCTGTTATTGAAATCTGCATAACTGATGAACTGTGTAAGCTTATAATATTCAATACTGTCTTTTGATGTTCGTCTGATTTCTATCAGTTTATGTTTTGCAATATCCGGGTGCTGAACTGATATGTTTTTATAATAGTCTATTAATGAATCGACAAAAGAATATCGATCAACTATCTTTTCACTGTTGCGTGTATGACAGCTGCCTATTGTTAACCATAAGATGCAAATAAAAAAGATTTTTTTTATGTGTTGCGGCAAAATATTCATAGTCATTAGCCATATGTGCACCGCAAATATATAAAAAAAAAGAATATTATTGTAATTTTTTATAAAATTATTATGCTATCTGGCAAACTTTTTTTACTCCTAAGCCTATAAATACCAGAACTATCAGAAGTAATGATTTTATATCTAAATGTGCTATTCCGCTTTGCATGGCTCCGTTGAATGCTTCCCGCAAAATATTTAGTATAGCTTCCAGACCATTGAATAAAAAGAATAATACAATTCCTATGGCTGTACAAAATGCTGCCCATATCTTTGAAAGCTTTTCTCCCCGATCAGGCAAATTGCGCATTACACGGCGTGAGAAACCATTATCCTTAACCTCTTTCTTCTCTGCCTGGAAGAATTGGTTGATCATTTTATCATCAATTTCCGTCATAACCGTTATGTTTTAAGTAAGTAGCTAATTTTTCTTTGCCCCGAGATAGGTGTGATTTCACTGTTCCCGTGGGGCATCCTATAATTCCCGCTATCTTTTCAATGCTCACATCTTCCATGTAGAATAATGTGACGCAGGTTCGTTCCACTTCTTTTAGCGTCTTGAGTGACTGATATATATCCATCTTTTGCCCAACATTTTCCTGCTCGGAATTGTGTATGGCATCTACCTCTCTCGCATCAATTTCAGATGTCTCTTTACGGCTGCGAATATAATCAAAAAAGACATTATATGCAATACGGTAAAGCCATGTTGAAAAGTTCGACAGGTTTTTAAAGCTGGCAATATTTGTGTAGGCTTTAATAAATGTTTCCTGGGCCAGGTCGTCACTCAATTCGCTGTCGCCGAGTGTCTGATTAAGAAAGAACCTTCGGATGGCCGATTGGTATTTCTTAACCAGCTCGTCAAAGGCCTTGGTGTTTTTTAACACCACGACCTGTGCGACTAACGATATGTCGTTGAGCTGGCTCATTCTTTGTCCGACTTATCTTCCAGTTTGTTTTTGTCTGAAGGCTTCTGAGTATAATGGATTACAATTTGTCCGATACCCATAAACATAACCATAAAGCCAATACATCCAAGTCCGAATTCACCGGTCAGTGCCCAGAGGAAGATTCCTAAACCTAAGCCAAGGAAGGCGTTTTTTACTCCTCTTGCATAAATGTTTGTAGGCTCCTGGGCTTCCTTGAATAGTCCTTCAGGGATGTCTTTTCCATTTTCCAGTGCTTTTTCAGCTAGGCGAAATTGAGCCTGCTTGTCTTTGTGTCTGTACCAGAAGATAAAGAAGATGATCAGTACCGGGACTGCACACCCAAAAATAATAGCAGTAAGAGGTATAAGTAATCCGGCGGAATCTTCAAAAGGTAATCCGTGTAACTCCGTTTTTAAAGATTTTAATTCACCATTGTCTTCTGCTGAAAGATTCTCAGAATCTGATAAAGAATCTACTGCTACAGAATCGGAAGGTGAGCTTTGCACTGTAAGGGTTGTCCCTGCTTTTTCTTTTGTAAGTGCGGCCTTCTTTGGTGAGGCTTGACCCATCATTGTGATGCTAATTGCCAGCATCATCATGAATGCAATCATAAATTGTTTCATATTCATAAGTCTTAATTGTTTAACGCTTCATTTGTTAGACGGAGTGATGTACCCGTAAAGTTGCAAATAGACGAATTATTTTTTATTTTTCTTCAAAAAAAGTTGAGAATAAGTATATTTGCATCATAAATATGATCAGATGAAGCTACCTATTCCCTTTATAAATCAAACTCAGGCGCTTTTAGGCGAAGAAGAATATGCCAGATTGGAATGTGCATTGCAGGAAGAATCTCCTGTAAGCATTCGTGTGAATGAGACAAAATCTTTTTCTCATGAAGAAACTATCAAAGTGCCCTGGTGCTCTACGGGGTTCTATCTGAATAAACGTCTTACATTTACTTTTGATCCGTTGTTTCATGCAGGATGTTACTATGTGCAGGAAGCTTCTTCCATGTTTGTGGAACAAGTAGTCAACAAATATATAACAGAACCCACTGTAGCTCTCGATCTTTGTGCTGCTCCAGGAGGTAAATCCACCCATGTTAGAAGCTTACTTCCCGATGGCAGCTTTTTGGTAGCCAATGAAGTAATTCGCAACCGTTCACAGATTCTTGCCGAAAACCTTATCAAGTGGGGACAACCAGATGTTGCCGTAACCAATAATGATCCGGCAGACTTTTCTTCTTTAGGAGCACTTTTCGATTTGATTCTCACCGATGTACCATGTTCGGGAGAGGGAATGTTTCGTAAAGATCCGGGAGCAATAGAAGAATGGAGTCCTGAGAATGTAACAATCTGCTATCAACGCCAGCGGCGTATCATTGCCGATATCTGGCCGTGCCTGAAGCCAGGAGGTATTCTTGTCTACAGTACCTGCACGTATAATCTGAAAGAGGATGAAGAAAATATAGAATGGATAAAGTCTGAACTTGGAGCAGAATCTCTTTCTGTGGAAGTACCCGAGGAATGGAGGATAACCGGTAATCTCGCAGGTACAGATACACTGATTTACAGATTTCTTCCTCATAAGACCAAGGGAGAAGGTTTTTTTCTTGCAGTATTGCGTAAAACGGGAGAGGAAGACATTGAACCTCTACGGGGTAAGTCATCTAAAAAGAATAAGAAAGAGAAACCTTTGGAAATTCCTCAGCAAGCAAAACAATGGTTGCAACATCCCGAAGATTTTGATTTGGAAAGAAGAGGTGATTTTATTATTGCTTGCAAAAAGACTCATAAAGAGTTGGTCAAGATTTTGTATCAAAAGCTGAAAGTGGTTCATTCGGGTATTATTATAGGCGAAGTGAAAGGAAAAGATTTGCTTCCTCACCAATCTTTAGCTATGAGTAATGAGCTGAATGCAAAAGAGTTCTCATCTTATGAACTAAGCTATGAACAGGCTATATCTTATTTACGAAAAGAAGCCATCACTTTAGATATATCTGCTCCACGCGGATATATATTGTTGCAGTACAAAGATACTCCGTTAGGATTCGTGAAGAATATAGGAAACCGAGCGAATAATCTCTATCCTCAGGAATGGAGAATCCGCAGTGGTTATCTGCCGGAAGAGGTGCGTTGTCTTTAGAGAGAAATTATACTAATTGTCCTTTTATGAATAGTCTCTTCAAATTACTCCATATTTCTGCTTTTATAATATTTGATTTAAAGATTCTTAGCTTTTCATGAATTACTGCTAGAGGTATTATATAATAATCCATGAAGAGATAATGGTAGGGATATATATACATGTGCACAGAGATATACCAATTTAGTTATAATCTGTACCTTATATGTGTAGATGATTCTTTTATTTGTCAGTTCAATTTTTGGTTATATAAAATGTTGTATTTTGTTTGAATGTATAAAAATATATAAATATGTGATTAAAATAGTTAATCATTGTGCCTGTCTTAGTACGATTTTATTTTGAATATATTATATAATGCTTTGTTTAAAATCTTATTTATTCTTTTGAATATAATTTTATTTGACATGAAGTTGTTTTACAAATTATAAACTATTAATTTATAAAATAAGATATATTACATTACTTTAAAATCATACTTTAAAGCAAATAGTTGCTTCTAAGTATGATCTGTAATTTAAATATGTTTTACTTTTGTCACTCATATATTAATTTTGAAAAACCTAACTTTAATATAATATATATACTACTTTAATGTTCGTCTTTTGAACTGTTTTTTTTAAATAGTTATTTTATACTTTTAAAGTTATTTATATTGTATCACGCATTTTATTTGACTACATCAAATTGCTTTTTTTATTAAACATTGTCTGGCGTTTAAATGATCAATATATTCTATATAATTTATATAATAGGAATGTATTTGAATAACAAATAATTATATAAAGAAACCTAAATTTATTTGTTCTTTTAATAAAAAAGATGTTCCTTTGCACCACTTTTTTATATTTTAAAAAAATAATATTGATTTTTAGCATTCTATAAAGGGATATAATTCTTAATATAATTTTATTTTTAATAAAAGTTGGTTCAAGTTTTTTATTCTATGCTATGATTTAAATATATGTGATGTAGATAAAAATAACTTGTCGTAATCAAATGATTTTCTTTTATTTATTAAATCGGTATTAGTTTTTATTAGTATATTAATTATGGCATTAACACAAAAGAAACATGCTAAATTAGTGACGAGAGTCATTTTTTTATCAGTTATGTTTGGTTTTATTATAACTGCTCATGCGCAGGAAGTATCAAAGATTAATAGTTTTTTGAATTATCCACAAAGTAATTCCCTAGTGTTGTATGGGTTTGGAAACAATCCTTCTGAAATGAGTAGACTCAATCAGTTTATGAATTTTTTGTTACAAGATAGCACTTCAGCTCGAAAAAGTAATATTTTGATAACAGGATACAGCTCTCCTGATGGCCCATTGAAAGATAATGAACATTTAGCGAATGAACGTGTTATCAATTTGAAAGCATATCTTGACCAAGCATTTAATTTATCTTCAAAGACTACAGTTACAACAAATATAATAGCAGAAGATTGGGAAGGATTGCAGCGTCAGTTATCTTCTGTGGATTATCCTTATAATAAGCAAATAGGTAAAATAATAACTAAGAATTCAGATCTGGATAAACGAGAAAAGAAGATAAAATCATTATTTAGAGGACATGTTTACAGAGACTTATGTAATAATCATTTTCCTCTTCTTAGGAGAGTTGAGATTACAGTAGAAAAAACATCAAAGGATTCTATTTCAGTAGACTCTATACCTCTGAATAACAAAATAAAGCATGATTTATCTCCAGTAACTTTCCCTGCAGTAAAATCAGAAGATGATGTAGATGGACAGCTCATACGTTCGGAAAGACAGTCAAGAATGTATCAGAATGACTGGACGCGTCGTCGTCATGATCAAATGTCTTCTCAAGATGCTAGATACAGCTATAGTATGTTTCGTCAACCTCGTGACTTTTTTCCTAAAATGGCCTTGAAGACAAATTTATTGGCCTTGGCTGGATTTAATCCTGATTTTAAGTATACAACATTTATTCCTAATGCATGTATTGAGTTTTATTTAAAAAAAAAATGGTCGTTAGAACTTTCGATGGCTTATTCAAACTGGTCATATAAGAATAATGAACGTTTCCAAGGAATTTCAGCATATACAATTGAACCTCGTTATTGGTTGAAAAATAATGGAGAATTTAATAAATTCTTTATTGGTACATATTTACAATTTGGAGACTATAATCTTCAGGAACACCATGACATCCTTGCATCTGAAGGTAATCGCACAGGAAAATATCAAAGTGCAGGCTTATCAGTAGGGTATTTACAACCTATTTTTAATCGCATTGCAGCTGAGATTAGTTTCAGAGTAGGGTATAGACATTCGAATGTCAAAGAATATAGGCGTGATGAAGACTTAAATATATATAAGTATTCTCATAATCAGAATGATTTTGATATTACAGGGAGCCGTTTAAACATTATGTATAGGTTTTAATTATTGATAATAAATTACGTAGGACAATAAACGCGGTAGAACACCCGCTTATAAACAAAGCAAACAGAATGAAAAAGTTATTTTTTACTTTAACTGTTCTTATTATGCAGTCAGTCATAATGACAGTACATGCTCAAAACTCTTCAATTAGTTCAGAACAATCTTTATTTCGTTTTATTATTAGTCGTGGAGAGGTCTTTGAAACTAATGCTTCAGGTACTCTTACGGAATTGAATCTGTCAGGCTTTTTTAATCCAGAAATGAAAGCAGAAGGCGCATTAACTCCATCAAAGAGTGTAGAATCGGTAACATTAACTGGTAAGGCTCAGATTAATCCTTATAGCTTGCAATTACAAACTAAGGTCAGTGCTTCATTACTTTTAGGTACAATATATGCCCCAAGAGGCTTAATGCTTACATTAATAATTGATGGTTATCCTCTTTCTGTCCTTTTGCCATATATAAATGAAAAAGATATGTGGCCTTCAGGGTATACATATACCTATAGTTTAGCTGTTCAAGGACGCCAAATTTCCGTTTCAGGAGTAACATATCAAAAAAATAGTAATATTAAGTAATAGCTGGAACAAAACAATAAAATCATAAAATATGAAAATTAAGTCTTTTTTTGCTTTGGCTATTCTTTTAGCCGTAACTTTTTTATCAGGGTGCTCTAGTACAAGTGATGATTTAACTTCAGAGTCTGGGAAACAGACTATTTATCTTAAATTAGGTAATGTTCTAACTAAAAGTGAAGATACAAAATTAGATAATACTAATTCTGTTAATTTCAATGATGGGTATATTTATTTCATAACCTCACAAGGTGGTATTAAGGATTTTTATAAAATAGATAATTCTGGTCTTACTGAGACTGCTACTCTTAAAACAAAAGTTATTAGTTTAAGTGCTTTGAAAGGTAATGGTGTGAGTTTTAAAAATATATCTGGAGAAGTAAAAAAAGTATATATTGTAGGTAATCCGAATTTGGATTCTGATGAAGAAGCAACAATGACAGCACCTACAACACTTGCAGATTTACAACGAATAGTTATTTCAATAAAAAATCAAGGAGTTGCTTCTGATTTAACAATTGACGATCTTGCAAATATTACTGCTGCAAATCAAACAGATTTTCCAGGCTCAGTTACAGGGGACCAAGAGGCCGTTGTTAGTTTATTGCCATTATGTTCACGAATCCAGATAGATAAAGTCACAGGATCTTCTAAAATTTCGGCTTATACACTTAAAGGCTTGTATGTCAATAAATTCTATGATCAAATGCCATTAAATAGTATTCCTACTACTGGTGTATTTGATTTAACAGACTTTACCAGTGCAGGTTATGCATCTTATTCTACAATGTATGATAACGATGGTAGTTATGATACGGGTACCGGATTGGGAGGCTCTACTTTGATCAAGAGCCCTGCAGACAGTAAAGTCTGGGCATATCAATTCTTTGTTGGTAATGCATTAATTACACCTCGTGTTGTTTTAGTACTTAAAGGAGTAACAGCTTCAGAAGGTACATATTCTGACCCACAATATCTCAATGTCAGAGGCTTTCTAGATGCTGCTGGTAATGCAGTGACTTTAGAAAGAGGGCATATTTATGAGATAACGGATCTTGTTTTTAAAGAGAATCATTTGAGTTCTGTTCCTGATCCTGCAGATATTAATTTATGGGTTAAAGTTTCTGTAATAAATTGGACTGTTAACACTGTCACTCCAGATATTTAAAATATAATATCGTTGCTACAATAAATGTAGCAACGATAAATTTTTAGCAATGAAGTTGTTTAAAATCGTTATAAGAATTTTATATAGTACATTGTTCTTACTTACAGGCTGTACTTCAGCTGGTTTAAGTGACTGCAAGAATGTAACTTTACAGTTTCAATATACTGCTGGAAGCTCTACGGATGTCTTTTCAAAGTATATTGAAAGTGTAATGTTATATGTGTATGATTCAAAGACAGGCCGATATATAAAATCATTAAAGATTACAAATACAGAATTGCAAAAAAAACAAGCTGTTCAAATATTGCTTGATCCAGGTAGTTATGATGTTATTTGTTGGGGAAATGTTGGGGATAATACTGTTTTTAATGATATTTCTTTAGGTGAGTCAAAAGCGGAAGCAACAAATTTCAATACGGGAAAAGCTACAACTAGTGATCCTCTTTATTTTGGTCGGACAACTATTAATGTTGATCCCGACTTATCTGAAACAAGTGCTTTGGTCGACTTTGTTTGTGCTCATATAGATATTTGGATGTATACTAAAGGAATTACAGATATTTCTTCCTCTGGTGAAAATATTTCCCCCATACTTAGTGTTAATGGGCTAAAGTCTAATTATGACTTTAATATGCAACTTATAACTGATTCTATAACTTATTATCCAGAAGCAGCTTATCGTGATGATAAACTTGTTACCATAGCGCATTGTTCGGTATTGCGGTTTAATGAAAATACTTCAGCGCAAATTAAAATATCTAAGGGCTCAAATGGCGAATTGATTGATAATATTGATCTTAGTAAATTTGTTTCAGATAATAAAATTGATCTTTCTGGAAATGGGGAAATCAATATTTCTATATTATTAGAATATAGTACTTTAGGTTTAATAATAAAGGTCCCTAACTGGGATGATGTACCTGTAACCCCATCGTGGTAAAATCTTACAGATTAGTTTTAAATAGTCGAAATATAAAGAGATGATAATTCATTATACGTACAAGACTCAAAGAATGTTGATTTCCTTGTTCTTTCTTACTTTATTTTTTGCTTCTTGTACCCAAACAGATCTTGTAACATTGGATGAATCGGGCAAAAATGTAAATATGGCTGTAACGATTTCTACTCGTTCTTCTTCAGATCCAAATGTTACTGCTAGTGAAGATGCTGTATCGGAAGTTTATGTGTTGATATACAATTCGAATTATTTATTAGAAAATGGGAGTGATATTTTTGTAACTGGTACTAATTTAAACTCTAAACGTTGGGTCGTAAAAGAAGGTGTTAAGCATGTATATGTTATTGTCAATCCTAGTTCAGAGTTAAAAGCACGTTTGAACTCTTTGCCTTCTCATTCTAATTTACTTGCAATGAAAACATCTGTTTCTTCTTTTGAAACAGATGTAAGCAACAATCCAACTACAGGAATGCTAATGACAGGAAAGTCTGAGAACCAGTTGATTGGCGAAACTAATAATTCTGTTGCTGTTAATTTAACGAAAAGAATGGCTAGAGTGGATCTATATATGCGTAAAGAGGCAAATGTAACTGGTGCTGTAACAATTAAATCTGTATCAATGGACAATACTCGTAAAGTTGGACAACTATTTGATGATTCTAATAGCTATACAGATTCAAATAGTTATTCAGTATCAGGTGGGTTAATAAATTCATCTGGAGTTTTGGTTTCTGTAACAACTAGTTCTCCGTCTACTGATACTGATTATACATTGGTTTCTTATAATTATACACATCCCAATATATTAGGAACAACGTTTAGTGAGTCTTCAGTCAATAAGCTTAATATTATATTAACATATGTAGAAGGTGGATATACAATGACTTATACCTATATTGCCTATATTTCTGATAGTAATTTGTATCAGAATTCAAAATCTCTTTTCTCTAATAATATATATCAGGTCAAGACAACTCTTTATAAAGAAGGTTTAAATTTAGGAATTAGTGGAACTACAACTGTAACGAATACTTTTACTATTAATTAAATATATATTCAGTAATGATTAAACAATATATAATATCCATCTTGTTCTCTATTATTTTTATTTCTTGTACTGAAAATAAATTTGATGGATGTGAAGAAATGACTTTACAGATGAATGTTGCAAAACCGACTCTTGTTGGTGCTACAACTAAAAGGATATCAACTCGTTCAGCCTCAAGCACTCTAATTAATAATGAACAAAAAATAGATAATATTTGGGTGTTTCAATACGCATATAATGAATCTAGCCCTACGAGTAGTACTTTGATAGAAGCCCCGCGTTATTATACTTTATCTGGTGCTAACACCTTAAAATTACTTTTGCAAACATCTCAAACAACAAAATCACAAATATATATAGTTGCTAATACTAACAGTTCTACTTGGGCTTCTGACCTAGTAAAAGGTAGCATTTTGTCTAGCCTTAATAGTAAAATAACAACTGTAACAACTGAAAATAGTGTTTATGGTAATGGCAATAATAATCTGATGATGATTGGGAGTAACACTCCTAGTATTATATCATCTCAGTCAGCTGTAAGTGTTTCTCTTATAAGACTTTTAGCTAAAATTACTTTTACGTTTACTATTCCTGATGCTTTAAATCTTTCAATAACTAATGTAGGTATATATAATGTACCTGGAGTGATACGTTGTGGCGCTCCTTCTAGTTCAGAAATTTATCCTTTATCATCATCTTTTAGTACAGCAACATATAGCGAGATAGCTGTTGCTAGTGGAACTAAGACAGCTACATACACTTGGTATGTTCCTGAGAACCAGAAAGGTATAGTTACTAATTCTACAGCTACAATGAAGAATGATTTAGCTCCGCAAAATTCATTATTTGTTCGTCTTTATGCCGATTATAAAGACAATGGAAATTCGTACGTTTACACAGTATATCCTGGCGAAAATGAGATCAATGATTTTAATATAAAACGGAATTACAACTATAATGTGAATCTAAATATTAATGCAGTAAATTTATCAGATTCAAGAGTGGATGCTTCACCTGCAAACTGTTTTGTTGTAACCCAGAATAGTGCTATTCGTTTTGATCCTTATAATCGTACTGAAACTGGAGGTGGCTTCAAATATTCTGATTATGTGGATAAGAATGTTGCTGCTAAGAAAATTGCTAGTGTAAAGATCCTTTGGCAAACTGGTAATGGCACAAATTTTGCAATAGGAAATAATTCTTCAGGTAGCCTAGTTTATTTATCTGATGATAAAATATATGTTAAGACGGGTAGTATTAATGGAAATGCTTTGATTGCCGGATACAATTCTAGTAACCAAATTGTATGGTCTTGGCATATTTGGGTTAACAATAAAAAACCTGCAAATGTAGCAAATGCAGTTAAATATATGACATATAAGTGGGATGCGAATGGCATCTATACAAATCAGCTTGTACAAGGTCATAGTTTTATGTCATGTAACCTTGGGGCTGAAGATAGCCAAGCACAAAGCTATACCTCTTATGGCCTATATTACCAATGGGGAAGAAAAGACCCTTTTTTAGGGGCTAATAAAATTTTGTTAGACCCTAGTGCCGAATCTGGTTCATTGTCTGATTTTCCTTATACGTCTGATAATATTCAAGCAACATACGATAATAATTGTACTCTTATTAGCATGCCTTCTACAGAAGGAACCAGTACTAACGTATTTAAGGCTGTAACTACTTCGATAGCAACAGGTACTATACCTTATTCAATTCTGAATCCTACGACATTTATTTGTGCAACAACAACAATTGGGGATGAGAGTACTTTGATTAATTATGGCGATTGGTATTTTGGACAAAATGATCGTTTGTGGGGAGGTATTCCTTATAGTGACGCTACAGTAAAATACACTACAGCTGATGGCACTGAGATTGCTAATAATGGAGCTACAACTAAGTCTATTTTTGATCCATGTCCTGCAGGATGGATGCTTCCACCTGCCGATGCTTATATGATCTTTACAAGCACTGGATTGTCTGCCTCTTCTGTAGATTCAGATATTACAAATGTAAATGTAACTAGTGGTACTTATTATGGTTTTACTTTCTATGTAGGCGGGTGGCATGTTGGACCAACGAGTTATTTTCCATTTAACGGAACTCGAATGTGTAGTGGACTTATAACTCGTCCTGGTGTTTGTGGAGTGTATAGAACTTCGGCTGCTACTCCTTCAGAATATAGAGCTTATACATTGCATTGCCATAACTGGGGTGGAACTGCTTTTGCTAACCCCTTATCTGGTATTGGAGATAGATATTCATATCGTGGAAATGGAGCACCTGCACGTTGTGTGTTGATTAATGAATAAATAAATAGAAATTTGTAAAAAAAGTAATGGAGAAAGTATGATTAAATCAAAACATAACTGATTTTGTTGTGTCTTTTATTATTTTGTGTTTATGTTTATGAAAAAAGTCATACTTATTATTTCTTGTATAATATCATGTTTCATGTTTATTACATGCAAAAATACTGAGAAGAAAAGTTCTAATATCCGAACTTTAAAATCAGAGCAGATAAGGGAGAAGGATATTACTTCTCCTGAATTCATAATAAAAAACTATTGGCAGAATTTTAATTTTGCAGATACAGCATTGGTTCATCGCCCACAGATTACTGAACAGGCTTTTGCTGATTATATAAATATTCTGGAGCAAGTTCCGTTAGAGCTTGCTGGTAATGGTATTGGGATTATGATGAAGAAGGCTGAAGCTAAGAATGAAATGTTCGTTTGCTTTGCTACGCTTTGTGAGAAGTATTTATATGACCCGAACTCACCTGTGAGAAATGAGGAATTGTATTTGGATGCATTGGATAATATTCTTGCTACAAAGTGTCTGGATAATATTCATAAGGAACGTTATAAGCATCAGTATAAGGTTGCTCAGAGAAATAGGGTCGGACATAAGGCTGCTGATATAACATACAAGCTATTCTCTGGGAGGAAAGGTAATCTTTACTCTATAAAAGCTGATTTTACCCTTATTTATTTTAATAATCCTGAATGCAACGACTGTGGAGTTGTAATGGGTAACCTTGCTCACTCTGCTGTAATAAATGATCTGCTAAATAAAGGTCAGCTGAAACTGCTTGCTTTTTATCCGGATAAGGACTTGTCTGTATGGAACAGGCATCAGGCTGATTATCCCTCTTCGTGGATTAATGGACGCGATAGTAAGGGGGAAATGGTAAAGGGCAAGGAAATATATGATCTGAAAGCAATCCCTTCTCTTTATCTTTTGGATAGTCAGAAAAACGTATTGCTAAAGGATGCTCGTTTTGAACAGGTCGAAATTTATCTGAAATCAATAAATAATTAGTTATTTTTGCATCTTATGAAAACAATGTCAAATAAACGAGTATTTGTAACCGGTGGCTCTCAGGGAATTGGTAGAGGTATTGTAGAAGCTTTTGTGGCTGCGGGAGCCAAGGTGGCTTTTTGTGATACCTGTGAGCAGAATTCTTCTTTTCCGTTATCAGAAAACTGTTTATTCTTTAAAGCAGATGTAACTGATGAAACTGCTTTGACTGAAATTGTGGAGCAACTATTTGCTGATTGGGGAGATATTGATATCTTGATAAATAATGTGGGTATTGGTGGGTTCTCTCCTTTGACGGAAATGACTGTTGAGCAGTTCGACAGAATTATTGCAACCAACCTTCGTCCTGCTTTTATAACTTCCAGATTATGGGCTTTGCACCGTTCTAAAATGGAGGTGTTGCCTTCTTATGGTCGAATCATAAATATGTCCTCTACTCGTTATTTGATGAGTGAACCGGGCAGTGAAGGTTATGCTGCTTCAAAAGGAGGTATTGTTTCTTTAACTCATGCGTTGGCACTCTCTTTATCCGAGTTTCATATTACAGTTAACTGCATTAGTCCCGGATGGATACAGACAAAGGATTATGATTCACTTACAGAAGCTGATCATGAACAGCATCCTTCCGGTAGAGTAGGGAAACCAGACGATATTGCACGGGCATGTCTTTTCTTATGTGATCAGGATAATAACTTCATTAACGGGCAGAATCTAGTTATTGATGGTGGAATGACCAAGAAGATGATTTACGTATAGAATTGAATGTTTTTAAAGTTTACAGCGAAAAAACGATTTCATCCCTCACTCCCTCACGTTTTTGATTTAACTTGCTGATTAATAGTTTAGTATACCGTTAGGGTAGAACTTTGAACTGTCACGGAACTATCACGAAATGTGTCTACCCTCACTTTTTTCGTGCCAGAATAACACATTTTAACCATTCCTTGATACGAAATTTTGCTTTAGCAGCATATAAAATAGATAACTTTTTATCTGGGCAGGAGTGCGCGAAATTGTAATAAATGACTCTAAATCGTGAGGGTAGCCCTAAAAAGTGGGGGTAAAGTGAGGGAAGAAAATGCAACCATCACTCTGCAAAGTTCATATAAACAGATAGTTAATAAAAAAAGTTAGGGAGTGAGGGATGATTTTTATTTTTCTGTATAATTTGCAAAAAACAGAGATCAAAAAACTCCCGCCTGCTTTCAAAAAAGGCAGGCGGGAGTTTGAGCGGTTTTATTCGCCAATGATTTTTGGCCATTTACCAATAAATGCAAAAGCATACTCCAATAAATGGAAAGTATTCACCAATAGATTTTCCAAGGCAGACTATTTACCCCATTACGGTAGCTACAATCTTTCTTTCTCCACCATAATTGCGGAACTCACAAAGATAGATTCCTTGCCAGGTTCCCAGGTTCAGGCATCCGTTTGTGATGGGAATTGTAATGCTTGGTCCAACAATGACCGACTTGGCATGGGCAGGCATATCATCAGTTCCTTCAAGGGTGTGTTCGTAGTAGGGTTCACGCTCCTTGATGAGGTGATTGAAGATAGCTTCCAAATCAATTCGTACATCAGGATCGGCATTCTCATTGATGCTCAATGCGGCTGAGCTATGTTTGATAAACAGATGGAGCAAGCCGGTCTTTGGCAATTCCGGCAAGTTTCTTATGATTTCCTGAGTAATCAGGTGAAAACCTCTTTGTTTTGCTTTTAATGAGAATTCAGTTTGGGAAACCATACTTTTATTTCTTTCGTTCCAACTCGCTCAATGAATCCATCTTTTTCTTTTCAAGGAATTCATAAATGCCGCAGAGATGTTCGGTTACTTTCTTATTACCGAATTCATAAACCTTGGTAACTAATCCATCCAGGAAGTCACGGTCGTGAGATACCACAATTAGTGTTCCGTCGAAATCTTTTAAGGCAGACTTCAGAATATCTTTTGTCTTGAGATCGAGGTGGTTGGTAGGCTCATCGAGGATAAGAAGGTTAACCGGTTGCAGCAATAGTTTAATCATTGCAAGGCGCGTACGCTCTCCACCCGACAGCACCTTTACTTTCTTGGTGGATTCTTCGCCACCAAACATGAAAGCTCCCAGCAAATCGCGTATCTTATTACGGATTTCTCCTACAGCCACATCGTCAATGGTTTGGAAAACGGTTAGATTTTCATCCAGAAGTGAAGCCTGATTCTGTGCAAAATAACCTATTTGTACGTTGTGCCCCAAAGTTAGCTTTCCGGTATGCTCAATCTCTTTCATGATACACTTCACCAAGGTAGACTTACCTTCACCGTTCTTTCCAACAAAAGCCACTTTATCGCCACGCTCAATGGTGAGGTTGGCATTGCTGAATATCAACTTTTCGCCATACGTTTTGCCCACACCATCCATTACTACCGGATAAGTGCCTGAGCGGGGAGAAGGAGGAAATTTTAAACGAAGAGCTGATGTATCTTCATCGTCCACTTCCATTATTTCCATCTTTTCGAGCATCTTCACTCTACTTTGTACCTGGTTGGTTTTTGAATAAGTTCCTTTAAAACGGTCAATGAATTCCTGCGTCTCCGCAATCATCTTTTGTTGATTTTCAAACGCTCTCTGTTGTTGTTCGCGTCTTTCAAGGCGAAGTTGCAGGTATTTGGAATAATTTACTTTGTAGTCATAGATGTGCCCCATTGTTAACTCAATGGTGCGGGTGGTAATGTTATCCACAAATTTACGGTCGTGACTAATAAGTATTACTGCTTTGGCACTGTTGATAAGAAAATCTTCCAGCCACTGAATAGATTCAATGTCAAGGTGATTGGTAGGCTCATCGAGTAACAGAACATCGGGGTTTTGCAATAACAGTTTGGCTAGCTCAATACGCATACGCCATCCACCGCTGAAGTCGCTTGTCTGACGGTTGAAGTCTTCGCGGGTGAATCCCAGCCCTAACAGTGCTTTCTCCACATCTGCCTCGTAATTGGTTTCCTCTATTGAATAGAACTTCTCGCTTAAAGCAGATACGCTTTCAATGAGTTCCATATAGCTGTCACTTTCGTAGTCTGTTCTTGTCTCCAGCTCCTTGTTAAGTCTAGCCATTTCAGCTTCCATTTCATGAACCAGGGCAAAAGCCTGAGCTGTCTCTTCAAAAACAGTGCGTCCGTCTTCGGTCATCAAATGCTGTGGCAGATAACCTATCATAGCTTCTTTCGGAGCGGATATCTTTCCTTGGGTGGGTTGACGCACACCTGCAAAAATCTTTAATAATGTACTTTTACCCGCACCGTTTTTCCCCATCAGGGCAATACGGTCTTTTTCATTTACCACAAAAGAAATATCTTTGAAAAGGGTGGTTCCCCCGAACTCAACTGTTAATCCGTCTACTGAAATCATTCTTGTTTTTGCTAATTAGGGCGCAAAGGTAGTAAATTTTTGTCTTTCAGAAAATTGTAGATGGCATATTGTGCTCTTATTGGTGGTTCTGCCGGGTTATATTTGAAGCAATTACGTAGATTTGAATCAACAAAACAGGCTTTCTGATTGTCTTTTAGCTGAATAGTCAGTATATCAATAATTTCTTGTTTCAGTCCCTCATTGAGAATTGGAGTCACAGCTTCTATTCGATGGTAAAGGTTCCGGCGCATCCAGTCGGGAGAGCCAATAAATACTTTGGGGTTCCCTCCATTGTTGAAATACCATATACGGGCATGTTCAAGGAAGCTGTCCACAATACGTGTAATGCGGATATTTTTGCTGTAGGGCTGGTCTGGAATCAGACAGCAGATGCCTCTCACAATCAGCTCAATTTCAACTCCATGTTCGGAGGCCCGATAAAGTTCATCAATCATAGTCTGATCTTGCAAAGCATTCATTTTAAGAATAATCTTTCCCCCTTTGCCTTGTTCTGCCAGCTCTATCTCATGATTAATAAGTTTTGTCAGCTCCGGAATCAGATTAAACCGGGCAACCAGAAGTTGCTTGAACTGAGGATGTTCCACCTTCTTCTCAAGTATAAGAAACAAGGTGTGCAGATCTTCTATTATCTCCTTGTTTGAAGTGAACAAGCCAATATCAGAGTAAACCTTTGCTGTTTTTTCATTAAAGTTGCCAGTGCTCACATAAGCATAACTGCACGCATTATTTTCACCCTCTCTAAGTACCAAAGCCACTTTGGCATGTACCTTGAGGCCGGGAATGCTGTAGATAATATTAATGCCGGCATTCTGCATCATTTCTGCCGTTTCAAGATTATTCTCTTCATCAAAGCGAGCTTTCAGTTCCACAAACACAGTCACCTTTTTCCCGTTCTGGGCAGCGCTAATCAGCGTATTAATTACGGCCGAGTTTTCTGCTACCCGGTATTGAGTAACCATAATCTCTTTGGTCAACGGATCATGCGTAGCTTCGTAAAGGAAGTGAATAAAATGTTCAAAAGAATGGTATGGAAAGTGAATCAGTAAATCCTTTTTCTTTACGTATTGAAAGATGGATGAGTGCTTGTTCAGGTAATTCAATCTCATGGGCTGAGGCTTTTCATTTACCCTCAGAAGTTTATTAGGGTTAGGTAGCTTAATTAAATCTTCAAGATTTAAATGGCTGTCTCCCAATACCAACTCATTCCTGTTAATATGAAAAGCGTCTATCAGGCATTCCAGAAAGTCTTTGGGCATTTGCCTGTCATAAACAAAACGGCACACCGCCCCGATTTTGCGCTTCTTTAATTTCTTTTTTACTTGTTCCACAATGTTTCCGCTTGTGGTGTCGTCTATAAGAATATCGGCGTCTCGGGAAATCTTGATGCAATAACAACTGTCCACTTCATAGCCTGGAAAGATGGAGCCAATATTCGCTTTGATGATATCTTCAATATACATCAGGTAGTAATTTCCTTCGTGCTGAGGCAGCTCAATAAAACGGGAAACCTTACTATATGGCATTTTTAGTACGAAATACCTTGCGTGTGAAGGATCATCGGCAGCGCAGTTCTGTTTAAATAAACGGACGGCAAGATATAACCTGTTATCTCTCAGGAAAGAAACAATTTCACCTTTGGATATCAGTACTGGTTGCAGGAAAGGAAATACTTCTTCGTTAAAGAAGTTGCGGATGAACTCCTGATGAAAAGGTTCCACTTCTTTGCTTTGATAGAAAATAACATTGTTCTGTCGCAGCGCGGGAAGAATTTTCTGTTCATAAATGCGTACTCTTTCTTCCAACTGTTTATTAACCTCAGTATTTATATCTTCCAGAATTTGTTGAGATGCTTGTATGGATTCCTCATCAGTTCTGGCTCCTGAAACATTTGCTTTATGATCTGCCACCCTTATTTTATAGAACTCTTCCAGGTTAGAAGAATAAATAGCAATAAAATTGATGCGCTCATAGAGCGGAAGATTATCATCATCGGCCTCAAGAAGGACACGATAATTAAACGATAACCAGCTAATATCTCGTTTAAAATATTGATAAAGATGTTCCATTAAAGCGATTTTGCCGTAAATATAGTATATTTGCAGATATAAAGTGCAAAAAAATGGTAAGAATTGGATTGTTGTCAGACACGCATGGATATTGGGATGATAAATACCTGAAATATTTTGAAACTTGTGATGAAATCTGGCACGTGGGAGATATAGGATCAGTGGAAGTTGCAGAGAAATTAGCGGCTTTCCGTCCGCTTCGTGCTGTGTATGGAAACATTGATGGTCAGGATATTCGTAAGATGTATCCGCAGGTAAATCGTTTCACTATCGAGGGAACTGAAATCCTGATGAAGCATATCGGTGGTTACCCGGGAAATTACGATTCTTCTATCCGGGGAAGCATTCTGGTTCACCCTCCAAAGTTGTTTGTCAGCGGACATTCTCATATTCTTAAAGTGAAGTATGATAAAACTCTTGGCATGCTCCATATTAATCCCGGGGCAGCAGGCATCTATGGCTTTCATAAGGTGAGAACCATGATCCGCTTTGTGATAGATAATGGAGAATTCAAAGACCTGGAAGTGATTGAACTTGCCGGATAGTTATTTTGTTTTATATGTAATAGATCTGATTTATATAATTCATTGCATTGTATTATAGGGCTTTGCTATTTGTTATAATACATAAGAATTTCATAGAACCAGCCTTATCTTCCTTTTATTTATTTTGCTATGTCAAAAAACTTTCCGTAATTTGCATGTTATAACAAATAAAACAATCTATGAAAGGAATAATTCTTGCCGGAGGAAGCGCCACTCGTTTATATCCGCTTTCCAAAGCTATTTCAAAACAAATCATGCCGGTGTATGATAAACCGATGATTTATTACCCACTGTCTACATTGATGTTGGCCGGAATACGGGAAGTTTTGATTATCTCTACTCCTCGGGATCTTCCCATGTTTAAAGATTTATTGGGTACAGGTGAGGATCTTGGCATGAACTTTCAATATAAAATACAGGAGAAACCTAATGGACTGGCGCAAGCTTTTGTTCTTGGTGCCGAATTCCTGAACGGAGAACCGGGATGCCTTATTCTTGGTGATAACATGTTCTACGGACAGAACTTCTCATCCATGTTGAAACGTGCGGCAAGCATTCAAAGTGGGGCCTGCGTTTTTGGTTATTATGTGAAAGACCCTCGTGCTTATGGTGTGGTAGAATTTGATGAAAATGGAGATGTTATCTCACTGGAAGAGAAACCGGAACATCCGAAGAGTAATTATGCGGTGCCTGGTCTTTACTTTTTTGATGCAACGGTTACAAAAAAAGCTGCCAACTTACAACCTTCTGCTCGCGGAGAATATGAGATAACCGACTTGAATAAGTTGTATCTGGAAGAAGGCTCTTTAAAGGTGGAACTATTTGGACGTGGATTTGCATGGCTGGATACCGGTAACTGTGATAGTTTGCTGGAAGCATCCAACTTTGTGGCAACCATTCAGAACCGTCAGGGCTTTTATGTAAGCTGCATTGAAGAGATTGCCTGGCGCAATGGCTGGATCTCTACTGAACAATTGCATAAATTGGGAAACCAGTTATCAAAAACAGAGTATGGCAAATACTTGCTTGAATTGTCGAAAATAAAATAATTATATATGAAAACTTATTTAGTAACAGGAGCTGCCGGATTTATCGGAGCTAACTACTTGAAATATATTCTTGCAAAACATAATGATATAAAGGTTGTAGTACTTGACTTATTAACCTATGCGGGAAATCTGGGTACTATTGCTGAAGATATAGATCACACTCGTTGTGAATTTGTGAAAGGTGATATTTGTGACCGTGAACTTGCCGACAAGCTATTCGCACAATATCAGTTCGATTATGTGGTGAACTTTGCTGCTGAGAGTCACGTAGACAGAAGTATTGAAAACCCGCAATTGTTCCTGATGACCAATATCCTTGGAACTCAAAACTTACTGGATGCTGCCCGTCGCAGCTGGGTTACTGGTAAAGACGAACAGGGTTATCCTACATGGCGAGAAGGCATACGTTTTCATCAGGTTTCTACAGATGAAGTGTACGGTAGCCTGGGAGCTGAAGGCTTTTTTCACGAAACAACTCCTCTTTGTCCTCACAGCCCATACAGCGCTTCAAAAACAAGTGCCGATATGTTTGTGATGGCTTACTTCGACACCTATAAAATGCCGGTAAGTATTACAAGATGTTCAAATAACTACGGCCCTTTTCACTTTCCCGAAAAACTTATTCCACTGATTATAAAGAACATCCTTGAAGGTAAGCACTTGCCTGTTTATGGTGATGGAAAGAACGTGCGCGACTGGTTGTATGTGGAAGATCACTGCAAAGCAATTGATCTTGTGGTTCGTGAAGGTAGAGTTGGAGAGGTTTACAATGTAGGCGGACACAATGAGAAACAGAACATTGAGATTGTGAAGCTGACCATTTCTACTATTCACCAGATGATGACAGAGAATCCTGCTTATAAGGAAGTGCTGAAGAAAAAGGAACGTGATGAGAAGGGTGAAATCTCTGTTGATTGGATAAATGAATCTTTGATTACGTTTGTGAAAGACCGCCTTGGTCATGATCAGCGATATGCCATTGATCCTACTAAAATAACCAAAGAACTGGGTTGGTATCCGGAGACAAAGTTCGAAGTGGGCATTGTGAAAACAATAAAGTGGTATCTGGAAAATCAGGAATGGGTAGAAGAAGTTACCAGTGGTGATTACCAGAAATACTACGAAAAGATGTACGGAAACAAATGATAGACCCTGACTCGCAAATTCTCATGGTAGACCTCAAAGGTCAGTACCTGAAAATAAAATCGGAGATTGATAATGCTATTCAGAGTGTAATAGATTCCTCTGTTTATATTAATGGTCTGCCGGTGGGGGAATTTGCAGCCAATCTTGAAAACTATACGGGAGCACGTCATGTGATTCCTGTTGCCAATGGCACGGATGCTCTTCAAATAGCATTAATGGCATTGGGGCTCCATCCTGGAGACGAAGTGATTGTTCCGGCCTTTACTTATATAGCTTCTGCAGAGGTTATTGCCTTGTTAGGATTTATACCTGTCATGGTGGATGTGGATTATGATTCCTTCAATGTGACGGCTGCCCACATTCAAAAAGCAATTACTCCTAAAACAAGAGCGATTATTGCTGTCCATCTGTTTGGACAAAGCTGCCCGATGGAGGAGATCCTTCAATTGGCAGAAGCAAATGATTTGTTTGTGGTGGAGGATAATGCGCAATCTATTGGGGCTATTTATTCTTTTTCTGATGGAAGAGAGCAGCAGACTGGTACAATGGGACACTTTGGTTGTACCTCTTTTTTCCCTACCAAAAACCTTGGCTGCATGGGAGACGGCGGAGCATTGATGACGAATAATGACGATCTTGCTTTCCGTGCCAAGATGATTGCCTGCCACGGTCAGTCTAAAAAATATGTTCACGATGTGATTGGCTGTAACTCCAGGTTGGATACCATTCAGGCAGCTATATTAAATGTGAAACTTCACCATCTGAACGATTATATTCACCAAAGACAAGCGGCTGCAAAGCGCTATTATGACGGCTTGTCTGGCTTGGAATCAATTGTGTTGCCCCGAAAGATGCCTTATTCCTCTCATGTTTACCATCAGTTTACAGTGAAAGTAATCGATGGCAGACGAGATGAACTGAAACATTATCTTAGTGAATATGGCATACCCTGTATGATTTATTATCCCCGTCCACTGCAACAACAGAATGCATTCAAGGATATTGCACGTAAAGGTGAGGAGCTGACTACTTCGAAAGAGCTTTGCCAACAGGTCCTTTCATTGCCTATGCACACGGAACTGACTGAAGAGATGCAAACATACATTATTGAAAAAATACGGGAATATGCAGAACAGTAAGGAAAACTATTTTGTTCATGAAACAGCGGTGGTTGATCCTGATTGTCAGATAGGTGAGGGAACAAAGATCTGGCATTTCTCTCATCTGATGACGGGTTGCACTGTAGGCAATAACTGCAATATTGGTCAGAATGTGGTGATTTCCCCGCAAGTGGTGCTTGGTAATAACGTGAAAGTACAGAATAACGTATCTGTTTATACCGGAGTGATTTGTGAAGACGATGTGTTTCTTGGTCCGTCATGCGTGTTTACCAATGTGATTAATCCGCGCAGCTTTATCAACCGAAAAGACGAATTTTGCACTACACTTGTGAAACACGGGGCAACAATAGGTGCAAATGCTACCATTGTCTGTGGGAATACCATTGGTGCCTTTGCTATGGTTGGCGCAGGAGCGGTAATAACCAGAGATGTCCCTCCTTATGCGTTAGTTACCGGGAATCCAGCCCGGCAAACTGGTTGGGTAAGTGAATATGGTCATAAACTTGTATTCAATGAACAAGGCGAAGCAATCTGCCCCGAAAGCGAACAACACTATTTCCTGAAAGATGGAAAAGCTTTGCTTGTCTAAATTTGTAAATGTTTTATTGTAAGATATTTATCTATCCTTCCTGAGCAATATAAACTTTTAAATCGCTGATTTTTATTTTCTCTAATAAGATTTTCCAATTATTCAGGTTGTATTTTTATTTTGATATACATCAAAATAATGCTTTGATATATATCATCACTACCGTTTAATGTATATCATAATATCTGTTAGATATACATCAAATGCAAATTATATTTAGATAAATAAAAAAGGTTTCCTTGAAGATTAAAGATTATCCAATAATCAATCCCATAGAAAGAAGTATTGCCAGAAAAAGCATGTTCCGTGATGATTCTCCTAAAAGAGCATTCAGCTCTTTACCGCTGTGAATCCTTACCAACCGTTGCCAGGTAAGAAAATGAGGTATCAGGTAAAGTTGCGGAAGTAAGGCTGCCCATAGGCGACCTTCCCATGCAAAGTAGATGCAGAGCCAGCATGCAGCAATACCTAAAAAGAGATAGATAAAACGTCCGAAAGGTTCACCAAAGCGTACAATAATAGTCTTTTTCCCACTCTTGGCATCTGCATCCCGGTCGCGGTAGTTGTTCACAACCAATAAAGTGTCAATAACAAGTCCGCTGACCAGAGAACCAATCAAAACATGAGGAGTGAGGGTAAGTGCCTGCACGTAGTATGTTCCGCAAACAGGTACTAAACCGAAAAAAACAAGCACAAGTAAATCACCCCATCCGTGATAGGAGAGAGGGTATGGGCCGGTTGTATAAAGAAATGCAAAAGTTACGCAGAAAAGGCCAACCAATATAAGCCACCATCCGCCATATAAAAGAAGTGTACTGCCCACGGCACAAGCTAAAGCTACGATAACAAATATTCCTTTCTTCATGGCGCCCGGAGAAATCCATCCCTGAGCGCAAGCACGTTCCGGACCAAGGCGGTCTTCACGGTCGGTCCCTTTCAGAAAGTCGAACAGGTCATTAATTAGGTTAGAGGCTATTTGCATAAGGAAAGCAAACAGGCAGCATATCAGTGCAGGCAGCCAGTTGAACTTACCATCGGCAATGGCGAGCCCTGTTCCTATTAATATGGGCACTACTGCTCCCGCCAATGTTTTAGGACGGGCAGCAAGTAACCAGGCCTTTGCAGAGTTCTTTTCTACTATATCTTTCATTTTCTTCGTTTTAGCAGAGCAAAGATACAATTATTTGTTACTTTACCCACACATTGATTATTTCCCCAATAAACATTTTGTGCATTTGCTTTCCGGTCCAGCTTTCTTTTAAGCTTTTATCTGCAATAGATTCTGATTGTAGAGATTGCGCAACCATTTTACGACACTCTATGATAAGCCATGCCTGAGAGAAAGCTTTGCTTCCTGTAGGAGTAGTGATTGGTGTTAGTCCTGAACCCTTTACTTTATCCACATCTTTACCGGATTTGCTGCCGCAATATTTCAGTACGTCACGGTAAGTTTCCGTGTAGAATGACAGTGTATAAGTATCGTTATTCTCCATAAGTTGATAAGTGTAGCGAGTAGGGTTTATAAAGCAGAAGGTAACAGGCTTTTCATATAAAAAGCCTAGTCCGCCCCAACTGGCAGTCATCATATTGAATTTATCCTTATTGCCTGCCGTTATTAGCATCCAGTCTTCAGAAAGCATCTTGATTATATTCCCCGGAATTTTATCTGGCGCAATCTGTTTGTATCCAGACATTATATTGGATGAAGATGTTGTTTCGGTATTTCCAGCAATGGAAGGAATCGAACTTACATCAGGTTTACCAGCAACAGTGGGAGTTGTTCCTGTTACTTTAGCTGCAATAGGTGTTGCTCCTATAGCCGTTTGGAAATTGGCAAATATCGCATCGGTAAAATCAACTGTCTTTATACGGAACTTAGCATAACCTCGTATCATTTTGGTCTTGTCTTTATTCAAAGCCTCTTTGTCAGTTATCTGTTGTTCAGCTGGTATCTTTTTATTATTCTCATAGTCATAATATATTTTTTCAATGTCCATAGTGCATTTTCCTGGCAGGCATGTAGTTGTTATCTGATATTTAATCAGTGTTCGGTCCAGTGAAAGTGAACTGGATTTTAATACCAGATATTCTTCGCCAGCCCCGGCTATTATTCCCTTTTCTTTATCAGAGTAAATCACTCTACTAGTATTGTTATTCTTTTTCAGTCGTTTTTCCATCCAAATCATCATCTTGTCGAAAACCTGATCTTTAGAAAGATTGGACAGGTCGAATTCTTTAGAGAAAACAACTCTCCCGCTTTTCTCGGGAACGGCACCAGTCAGATAATTTTTACTATTCTCACTTTCGTTCTCTTGAGCCTGTATCATTGCGGGTAAACAGAAAATAAACAATACTAAAAGGAATGCTAACTTTTTCATAATGGTTTTATATTAAAGAAACGAGATATTACTACTAACAATGTTTTGTATCTTGCAAACTTATATATTTTTTAGCTTTTAATGATCCAATTATGATAGAAAAATTATTTATAAACTACTTATATTGAAAACAAGGCAAGTGTTGGTTTCTGTTTTTAACAATTCAGAGCTCAAAAAAGTGTTTCTTGTTCAATTATTCTCGGGGGATATGGCGTATTTTTGTAGCAGATAGTTTTATTGTTGAATAGATAAACCATAAAATGAGAACTCAACGCTTGTTCTTTTTTCTCCTTGTTTTTGAAATTCTTCTCACTTCCTGCTCCACCACAAAGAATCTTTCGAGACGGGGGGCACAGCATGTGAATAAGTACGACTTTTATCACAAAGATATTCCGCAGGCATTCGATGGTTTTCGCATTGTTTTTATTTCCGACCTTCATTATAAGAGTGCTCTTCAGCAAGCCGGACTGATAAAACTGGTGCGTCAACTGCAAACAATCAATCCCGATCTACTACTGATGGGCGGAGATTATCAGGAAGGTTGTCAGTATGTGACTGAACTTTTTGACAGACTGGCCGAAGTTCAGCCCCGATATGGCATTGCTGGAGTAATGGGAAATAATGATTATGAACGCTGCCATGATGATGTTGTTACTGAAATGAAGAAGCACGGAATGCGTGTGCTTGAACATACGTGCGATACAATAACTAAAAACGGACAGCGAATTATCATTGCGGGTGTACGTAACCCTTTTGATTTGAAACTGAATGGCGTTTCACCAACGTTGGCTCTCAGTCCAAAAGATTTTGTTATTCTGTTGACCCATACTCCGGATTATGTGGAAGATGTAGACGTATCAAATACCGATCTTGCTTTGGCAGGCCATACACATGGCGGACAGGTTACGCTTCTCGGGCTCTATGCGCCTGTTGTTCCTTCTCATTATGGAAAGCGATTCTTAAAAGGAGAAAAGAAATCATCAGCTGGTGTTCCTATAATTATAACCAATGGAATTGGTACATCTTCTAAAAGACTCAGGATGTTTGCGCCAAGTGAGGTAGTTGTGATTGAACTGCATTGTGAAACGCAGGAATCAATCCATAAGGCGAAAAGATAATAAAAGGAAATGTCTGTCTCTGATTAGAGGTAATAAGAAAAGACAGGAGCAGTCTCAAGAGGGAAAGCTTTAGTAAAGGAAAAGAATTAGCAATAAAGGGTGCTAAAGTAATAAGTAAGAGACTATAAATACTCAAGAAGAATATAACTATTTAAGTTTAAAACCAATATTAATGCAATAATAAAAGGTGCTTTTTAGCTTAATAAAAAAACTACAAAAAGAGTCCTTCTTCCTTGATTTTACTATAAACGGCCGGATGCATAAAGTACCTTATGTCCTTTCCATTTTTAAGTCCGTCTCTGATAAATGTGGAGCAAATATCTATCTCGGGCACGTTAGTGAGTTTTACTGAAGGTGGAAGTGTCGTTTTATTAACTACTGAACCCGGGCGAGGATAAATCCATATCTCGTTCTCGTCAATTATTCTTTGGTAGTCTTTCCAGCGGTCAAAAATAAGCCAGTTATCAGCTCCGATAACCAACACAAACTCCCTGTCTGGATAAGCCTTTTTCAATTCATCAATTGTATCAATTGAGTAAGAAGGTTTGGGTAGATGAAATTCGAAATCAGAAGCCACAAATTTGGGATAACCCTCAATGGCTAGCTTTACAAGCTCCAGCCGTTTGTTGTCGTCAAGGAATTTGCTTCCTTTTCTTAACGGGTTCTGAGGGGTGACCAGGAACCATAGTTCATCCAGCGCCTCGAACTCGCAAATATAGTTTGCCAGTGCCAAGTGCCCAATGTGAATAGGATTAAAAGTTCCCCCGAAAATTCCCGTTTTAATTTTCATATCAGTGTTGCGTGCAAAGAAATGAGATGTTTACTTTTCCAGAAACTCTTTGATAACGTTAAGAGCTCTGGCGCGCGCCTCTTCTATTACGTCATTAATAATCACTACATCAAACTTACAGGCAAATCCCAGCTCGAATTCAGCTTTTGCCAAACGACTTTCAATAACAGAAGGCTCATCCGTGCCTCTTCCTTCCAAACGATTTCGGAGTTCTTCTAATGAAGGTGGTTGAATAAACACAGAGAGTGCCCGGTCTCCATAGAACTTCTTGATGTTGCATCCACCTACAACATCTACATCGAACACTACATTCTCTCCAGCTTCAAGTTGTTTCTCAACCTGTGCTTTTAAGGTGCCATAAAATCTGTCTTTGTACACTTCTTCGTATTCCAGGAATTCATCGTTGTCTATGCGTTGGCGGAACTCTTCCGGCGAAAGGAAAAAGTATTCCACGCCGTGTTGTTCACTTCCTCTTGGCGGACGACTGGTTGCCGAAATGGAGAAAGCAAGGTGCAGGTCCTGTTTTAACAAATAGTTAATCATTGTAGACTTACCAGAGCCTGAAGGTGCTGAGAATATAATTAACTTTCCGGTCATAATTACATAACGTTTAAAACCTGTTCTTTTATCTGTTCTAGTTCATCTTTCATCTGAACAACAATTTTTTGCATTTCTGCATTATTTGATTTGCTGCCCAGAGTATTGATTTCACGTCCCATTTCCTGTGCAATGAATCCCAGCTTCTTTCCCTGGCCACATCCGTCTTCCATTGTGTTAATGAAATAGGTAAGGTGGTTGGCAAGGCGCTGCTTTTCTTCATTGATGTCAAGCTTTTCAATATAATATATCAGTTCTTGTTCCAAGCGGTTTTTATCATAATCCACGCTTACTGTTTTTTCCAGAGCATCAGTGATACGTGTCTTAATCTTTTCAATTCGTTCCTCTTCGTGTGGAGCAATGGAAATCAGTAAAGCACCGATATTAGAAATTTTTTCTCTGAATTTTTTTCCTAAAGCTTCACCTTCCTGCTTGCGGAAATCAACTAAATGCTGGATGGCTTCTTCTATAGCCTGATGCGCTTCAGCCCATTCTTCATCAGAAAGTTCCTGAACATCATTTTTAGTCATTACATCGGGCATTCTTAGTAATACCTTAAACCAATCGGCAGGCATTGGAATTTCCAGTGTATCTGAGAGTTGTTTTATTTGTTTGTAATATCCTTCAACAACAGCGGAATTGATTGGAGTTATTGAGTCTGCTTCGCCCTTTTCTACCCAAAGGCTGAAATCGATTTTACCACGTTCCAGGAACTTTGCAATTTCATTTCGTATCTCCATTTCCTTCTCACGGTAAACCGGAGCAATACGAGTTGATAAGTCCAGCGCTTTGCTGTTTAGTGATTTTATTTCAACGTTAATCTTCTTGTCGGAAAGGGTAATTGTGGCTTTCCCGTATCCGGTCATTGACTGTATCATAATAGGTTTGTTTTTTGCAAAAGTAATGTTTTCTCTTCAAATATGTCTTATAATTCTGTATAATTGTTATCTTTGCGCCCGAATTGGTTTACTGTTGTTCAACTATGACAGTAATTAAAAGGGAATCAGGTGTAAATCCTGGACAGTCCCGCTGCTGTGGAGCTCTATAAAACATCTTGATTAAAAACTTTTGCCACTGACAGTTGTCGGGAAGGTACTCAAGATGGGAGTCAGTCAGAAGACCTGCCATTCTAATTTAATTTATTTCCTCGTGGAATGGGAAATAAATTTAACGGCTTAAATCTATGATATAAAAAACTATTAATTGCTCTGCCTTTATGGCGGAACAAAATGTTGTACCAAATATCGAAAACATGATTAAAAGAATCTTAGTTGCTAACCGTGGAGAAATTGCAGTGAGAGTTATGCGCTCTTGCAGAGAAATGGAGATTGAATCCATTGCTATCTTTTCAGAAGCGGACAGGACGGCTAAACATGTCTTATATGCTGACGAAGCTTACTGTGTAGGTGGCGCGGCCTCTAAAGACAGCTATTTAAACATAGAAAAAATTATTGAAGTAGCCAAAGCTCATCAGGTAGATGCAATTCATCCGGGCTATGGTTTTTTATCTGAAAACTCTTTGTTCGCTAGTCGATGCAAAGAGGAAGGCATCATCTTTATTGGCCCCGATGCGGAGACTATGGATTTGATGGGCGACAAAATCTCTGCTCGTAAACAAATGATAAAGGCAAATGTGCCTGTTGTTCCCGGAACAGAGAAAAGTCTGACTGATGTCAATGAAGCAATTGATGTCTGCAATAAGATCGGTTATCCGGTTATGCTTAAAGCTTCTATGGGAGGCGGTGGTAAAGGTATGCGTCTTATTCACAACGAAAGCGAAGTGGAAGAGGCTTATACTACTGCAAAATCAGAAGCTCTCTCTTCTTTTGGTGATGACACTGTTTACCTTGAGAAATTTGTGGAAGAACCTCATCATATTGAGTTTCAGATCTTAGGTGACAATCACGGAAACGTAATTCATCTTTGTGAAAGAGAATGTTCTGTTCAACGTCGTAACCAAAAGATTGTGGAAGAAAGTCCTTCTCCATTTGTTACTACGGATCTGAGAAAAGAAATGGGAACAGCAGCGGTTGCGGCAGCTAAGGCTGTTAACTATAAAGGAGCAGGTACAATTGAATTCCTGGTTGACAAGAATCGTAACTTCTACTTCCTTGAAATGAATACCCGCTTGCAGGTAGAACATCCTATTACGGAAGAAGTTCTTGGCGTGGATTTGGTTAAGGAACAGATTCATGTTGCCAATGGTGTTCCTTTGCGTCTTAAACAAGAAGATGTGCAACAGAGAGGACATGCCATTGAATGTCGTATTTGTGCAGAAGATACTGAATTTAACTTTATGCCTTGTCCGGGTGTAATCCGCCAGATTACAGAACCTAACGGAATTGGTGTTCGTATAGATAGTTATGTGTACGAAGGGTATGAAATACCTATTCATTACGACCCGATGATTGGTAAGCTGATTGTATGGGCTGTTACACGTAAATACGCAATTGAGCGTATGCGTCGTGTACTTCATGAATATAAAATAACAGGTGTTAAGACTAATATCAGTTATTTGAGAAGCATAATGGATACTCCTGATTTTGTAAATGGGAAATATGACACAGGCTTTATTCAAAAGAACGCCGAAAGTCTTCAAAAAGGAATTTCGTCTGATGGAGAAGAAACTGAGAAAGTCGCTATGATAGCTGCATACATTGACTATCTGATGAATCTGGAAGAGAATAACTCGAACTCGGATACAGATAACCGCCCTATCAGTCGTTGGAGAGAATTTGGCTTGCATAAAGGCGTATTGAGAATCTAATAAAAGAAATAATGGAAATACATATAGGAAACAGAATTGCGCAAATTGAACTTCTTGAAAAAGATGGCAATAACGTGAGACTGACAATTGACGGAATTGAGTACGAAGTTGATGTAACAATGGCGGAAAACGGAGCCTGTTCCATTCTTCACGATGGTAAGTCTTACAATGCCGAACTAACTCGTTCAGATAATGGTAAGAACTATAAAATTAATACTCTTTTCTCTTCTTTCAATGTAGATATTGTTGATACAAATGCAAAATATCTCCGCATGAGAAAGAAAGAAGAAGAACGACAAGACGATAAAATTGTATCGCCAATGCCAGGTAAAATTGTTAAGATACCTGTGAAAGTAGGTGATCTTGTTGCTGCCGGAGAGACAGTAGCTGTTATCGAAGCAATGAAAATGCAAAGTAATTATAAGGTAACGTCTGATTGTTATATTAAAGAAATTCTGGTAAATGAAGGTGACTCTGTAAATAGTGACCAACAATTAATTTTACTGGATTTAAACGTTGTAAATGAATAATTATGGAAAAAGAAGATCAATATAGCCACTTTATTGAAAGAAACAAGAATGCTGAACTTGGAGGTGGAGTTAGTAAAATAGAAAAGCAACACGAAGCTGGCAAGATGACTGCCCGCGAACGCATTGAAATGCTTCTTGATAAAGGAACATTTGTGGAACTGGATAAACTGATGGTTCACCGTTGCACAAATTTCGGAATGGATAAGAATGTGATTCCCGGTGATGGAGTTGTTTCCGGATACGGAAAGATTGACGGACGTCAGGTCTTTGTTTTTGCATATGATTTTACTGTTTATGGTGGAACATTAAGTGCCACAAACTCAAAGAAGATTGTAAAGGTACAGGAACTGGCACTTAAGAATGGTGCTCCGGTTATTGCCTTGAATGATTCGGGTGGTGCCCGTATTCAGGAAGGCGTTGAAAGCTTAACTGGTTATGCTTCTATTTTTTATCAGAATACAATGGCTTCGGGAGTAATTCCTCAGATCTCGGCAATTCTCGGACCATGTGCTGGTGGTGCTTGTTACTCTCCTGCGCTGACCGACTTTATCTTTATGGTGAAGGAAAAAAGTCACATGTTTGTAACCGGACCTGATGTAGTAAAAACGGTTACTCACGAAGATGTAAGCAAAGAAGAACTGGGTGGTGCCTATACACATAGCAGCAAGAGTGGGGTTAGCCACTTCTTAAGTAACTCTGAAGAAGAGCTTCTGATGGGAATCCGTGAGTTACTAAGCTTCCTTCCTTCAAATAATATGGAAGATGCTCCGGTAGTTACAGCTAAGGATGATATTCACCGTGAAGAAGAATCTCTTCAAAGTGTAGTGCCTGCTGATCCTAATATTCCTTATGATATTAAAGATATTATTGAACCGGTGATGGATGATCATTATTTCTTTGAAGTAATGCCTCATTTTGCTAAGAACGCTGTAGTTGGTTTTGCCCGCTTAGGTGGAAAATCTGTAGGTGTTGTGGCTAATCAGCCTGCTTATTTGGCTGGTGTGCTTGATATTGATGCTTCAGACAAAATTTCTCGCTTCATTCGTTTCTGTGATTGTTTCAACATTCCATTGGTTACTTTCGAAGATGTTCCGGGATTCCTTCCAGGATGCACACAGGAACACAATGGCATTATCCGTCACGGAGCAAAGATTGTTTATGCTTATGCTGAGGCTACGGTGCCAAAGGTTACCTTGATTACCCGTAAGGCTTACGGTGGCGCATACATTGTTATGAGCAGCAAGCAGATCGGTTCGGATGTGAATCTTGCTTATCCAAATGCAGAAATTGCAGTGATGGGAGCAGAGGGAGCTGTAAATATTCTATATCGTAAAGCCGATGAAGAAACAAAGAAGCAAGCTATTGAAGATTATAAGACTAACTTTGCCAATCCTTATCAGGCAGCAGAGTTGGGATACATTGATGAGATTATTCTTCCTAAACAAACACGCTATAAATTGATTCAGGCTTTGGATATGGCTCGTAACAAGATGCAGACTAATCCACCGAAGAAACACGGAAATATGCCGTTATAATTTATTTTAATATAAAATAGGGGTTTTTCTATGTAAAAAGTGTATTTTTGCATCATTAAAGAAGAATAATTATGCCTTGTATTTTACATATTGAAACCTCTACTGCCGTTTGTTCGGTTGCAATCAGTGAGGATGGTCAGGTAATTTTCAATAAAGAAGATTTTAATGGCCCTTCTCATGCTGTGTCTTTAGGCGTTTTTGTTGATGAAGCGCTTTCTTTTGCTGATAGTCGGGCTATAATGCTTGACGCTGTAGCAGTGAGTTGCGGTCCCGGTTCTTATACCGGATTACGCATCGGTGTTTCAATGGCAAAAGGTCTTTGTTACGGACGAAACATCCCGTTAATCGGCATTCCAACATTGGAGGTACTTAGCGTACCTGTTCTGTTGCATCAGGAACTGCCTGATGATGCTTTGATTTGTCCGATGATTGATGCCCGCCGAATGGAAGTTTATGCAGCTGTTTATGATCGTGCGCTTCAGGTAAAGCGCCCAACTGCAGCAGATATTGTGGATGAGAATTCTTTTCTGGAGTTTCTCAATGAGCATCCTGTCTACTTCTTTGGTGACGGAGCTGCGAAGTGTCGTGAAAAGATAACCCATCCTAACGCGCACTTTATTGATGATATCCGTCCGTTGGCCAAGCTGATGTCTCCGTTGGCGGAGAAAGCTTTTGCCAAAGGCGATTTCAAGAATGTAGCCTACTTTGAACCTTTTTACTTAAAAGAGTTTGTGGCTTCCAAGCCTAAGAATTTGTTGTAACAGACCAACGAAATAAATAAATTTCAATAAATGGAATATAACACTCAACAACGAGTATTACCGCTTCCCGAGTACGGACGAAGCATTCAGAACATGGTTGATCACGCTATGGCTATCGAAGACAGAGCTGAAAGGCAACGTTGCGCAAATACCATTATTAACATTATGGGAAACATGTTTCCTCATTTGCGTGATGTGCCCGACTTTAAACATAAGTTGTGGGATCACCTGGCAATTATGTCCGACTTCAAACTAGATATCGACTTTCCGTATGAGATTATTAAGAAAGATAATCTTTACACAAAACCGGACGTGATTCCTTATCCAAGTTCGAAGATTCGCTATCGTCATTATGGCCGCACTCTGGAAAAAATGATTAAGTTGGCAGCCGATTATCCTGAAGGTGAAGAGAAAAAACAATTGATTGCCTTAGTGGCCAATCACATGAAAAAAAGCTTCATGAACTGGAACAAGGACAATGTTGACGACAGGAAAATCTTTGATGACCTCAGAGAATATTCTAAAGGCAAGATTGAACTAGATGAAGAATCAATGAAACTTATGGAAACAAAAGCGATTCTTTTCCGGAAAACTAAAACAAACAACAACCCCCGCCGCTACTCAAAACAACAATAAACACGAATACTATGGCTTCATTTGTAATTGAAGGAGGACACAAGCTTTGTGGAGAAATTATTCCTCAAGGTGCTAAAAACGAAGTGCTGCAAATTATTTGCGCAACATTACTCACATCGGAAGAGGTCACTGTAAATAATATACCCGATATCCTTGATGTGAATAACCTTATCCAATTGATGAGGGATATGGGTGTAATGGTTTCTAAAAAAGGAATTGATACCTATTCGTTCAAAGCTGAAGCTGTGGATTTGGCTTACCTTCAAAGTGATGAGTTCTTAAAGAAATGCTCCAGCCTTCGTGGCTCGGTGATGCTTATTGGCCCAATGGTAGCTCGTTTTGGTGTGGCTATGATATCTAAACCAGGTGGTGATAAGATTGGACGCCGACGTTTGGATACTCACTTTCTGGGGATACAGAAATTAGGAGCCGACTTTAACTATGTCAGTGACAGAGGCATTTACGAAATAAAAGCTGAAGAGCTGAAAGGTACCAACATGTTGCTCGACGAAGCATCTGTGACCGGTACAGCAAATATAGTGATGGCTGCCGTGTTGGCTAAGGGAACTACTACAATTTATAATGCTGCCTGCGAGCCTTATCTGCAACAACTTTGCAAGATGCTGAACGGGATGGGAGCAAAGATTAGTGGAATTGCTTCTAACCTCCTTACTATTGAAGGGGTTGAAAGCCTTGGCGGAACTACTCACACTGTACTTCCTGACATGATTGAGGTGGGAAGCTTCATTGGTATGGCTGCAATGACCCGCAGTGAACTTACTATCAAAAATGTTTCTTACGAGAATCTGGGAATCATTCCTGAAAGTTTCCGTCGTTTAGGTATTAAGCTTGAACAACGTGGCGATGATATTTATATCCCTTCACAGGATAGCTATGAGATTGAATCGTTCATGGACGGTTCTATTATGACTATTGCCGATGCTCCGTGGCCGGGACTTACCCCCGACCTTTTGAGTGTGCTGCTTGTTGTGGCTACTCAGGCAAAGGGAAGCGTACTTATTCATCAGAAAATGTTTGAAAGTCGCTTGTTTTTCGTGGATAAACTGATAGACATGGGCGCACAAATTATATTATGCGACCCACACCGTGCGGTTGTAATTGGTCACAATCATAATTTCACCTTACGTGGTGGAAACATGACCTCGCCTGATATCCGTGCCGGAATTGCTTTGCTTATTGCTGCAATGAGTGCTAAGGGGATAAGCCGTATTAATAACATAGAACAGATTGACCGTGGATACCAGGACATTGAAAGACGCCTAAATGCTCTCGGTGCACGCATCACACGTATAGAAGAATGATTAAACGGGAAGAAGTATATAAGATAGGTCTCTTTAATAAACCTCACGGCATTCACGGTGAATTGTCGTTTACCTTTACGGACGATGCGTTTGATAGAGCGGAAGATTGTGACTATCTCATCTGTTTGCTTGATGGAATCTTTGTTCCGTTTTTCATTGATGAATACCGTTTCCGGTCGGACTCTACGGCTTTGGTTAAGCTCGAAGGGATCGATTCTACCGAAAAGGCACGCATGTTTACCAATGTAGAAGTCTACTTTCCTGTGAAATATGCAGAAGACTCTTCTCCGGAAGAGCTTTCCTGGGATTATTTTGTAGGATTTCAGGTAAAGGATAAGCATCATGGTGATATAGGCACGGTGGTGGAAGTAGACCAGTCGACCATTAATACGCTGTTTGTACTCGATAAGGATGGTGAAGAACTACTTATTCCGGCGCAGGAAGAGTTTATTCTGAAAATGGATCACAAGAAAAGAACAATGACTGTTGATCTGCCCGAAGGACTGCTGTCGCTGGAAGATGTGGAAACGCTCGATTGATGGATTTTCCACCTTGAACCATGCCCGATGCAATTATACAAACCCACGATTTAACCATAGGATATGTAACCCGAAAGGCCACTTATCCGGTTCAGATACGTCTTTCCTTGGAGGTGTTCCAGGGAGAAATGGTTTGCCTGATAGGGCCTAATGGTTGTGGCAAATCTACCCTTTTACGAACAATAGCCGGACTTCAGCCTGCTCTTCGCGGAGAAGTTCGCATTGATAACCTTCCCTTAGGTAAACAATCCCTTTCAAACAAAGCACGGTTGCTCTCACTTGTATTGACTGACCGTGTGGAAGTAAGCAATCTTACCGTTTTCAACCTTGTGGCACTGGGCAGGAATCCCTACACTGACTGGCTGGGAAAACTGACCGATCACGACAAAGAACTGGTGCATACAGCACTTTCGCAGGTACACCTTGAGGGATATGCCAATCGTTTTATCAATGAACTGTCTGATGGTGAGCGTCAGCGGGCCATGATAGCCAAGGCCCTGGTGCAGGACACACCGGTAATTCTGTTGGATGAACCCACAGCCCATCTGGATATCAACAACAGAGTAGAGGTGATGATGCTTCTTCATGAACTTGCCCGGCGAACAAACAAAGCAATAGTACTTTCTACTCATGAACTAGACCTTGCTCTTCAAACGGCTGATAAGCTTTGGCTGATGACTCCAAAACACGGAATTGCTGTGGGTACGCCCGAAGATCTGATTCTGACTAATCGTTTTCAGAAAGTCTTTGCGAATAACTCTTACCGTTTCGATCTGTCAACCGGTAATTTTATGGTAAATCATGCTGAGACTCCGCGTCTTGTTTCGTTGAAAACTCTGGGTACAGGGAACCGTACTTACTGGACGGAGCGTGCATTGGCCAGGAGTGGATACCAAATCTCTCCCAATGCTCCTGCCATGATAACCGTGGATGAGGCTGCCGATTCGTGGCTGATCTCAGAAGATGGTAATGATATTGCCTGTTCTTCTCTTCAGGAATTGTTATTGCAACTGGAGTCATTCTGATTCCTGGCCTGTTCTGTGCCAATCATATCCGTTGTTTATTTCCTTCCACGCCGTTGTTAATCCATTTTTTCGAGGAACTTAAATGTATTTCCCGAATTATCTTTCAAAAAAGACCTACACTTTAATTAAAAATGGCGTAGACTTAAATATTAATAAGACTACACTATATATTAATTAGGTCTACACCATTTTAAGAATATATAAGGGAACATTTCCTTAACTTCCGTCGATGTTTTCTCTCTATTTATCGTTTTTATCGTTAAAATGAATAAAGAAAGCTGTGCTACGTTCCGTTAATTTCTTACATTTGTGCTCTTTAAATCGCCAGCACGCGAATGAGAAACGCAAATACAAGCTGAATATCTTTTTTTGCTTTCTGGTGATGCTTACAAATAACAAGGAAAAGAGCTTTGCCGGCCTTTTATGGAGGCAGAAAAATAGATTACTATTAAGAACAACAATGAAGAAACAAATAGCGATATTGGGCTCCACAGGAAGTATTGGCACACAAGCGTTGCAGGTGATTGCCGAGCATTCTGATTTATATGAAGTATATGCACTTACAGCCAATAACCGCGTAGAATTACTTATAGAACAAGCCAGACAGTTTATGCCCGAGGCTGTAGTGATAGGTAACGAAACAAAATATTCTCAACTAAAGGAAGCACTGAGTGGCTTACCTATCAAGGTTTACGCCGGAGATGAGGCATTGGCACAGATAGTGGAAGCCGGCCCCATTGATGTGGTACTTACAGCAATGGTTGGCTTTGCTGGACTGAAACCGACCATTAATGCCATTCGTGCAAAGAAGAAGATTGCCCTGGCTAATAAGGAAACGCTTGTAGTGGCCGGTGAGTTGGTCAACGAACTTGCACAACAGTTTGGTACGGCAATATTACCTGTCGACTCAGAACACTCGGCAGTATTTCAATGCTTGGTGGGAGAGGTAGGCAACAAAATAGAAAAAGTGATCCTTACAGCTTCAGGCGGGCCTTTCCGTACCTGTACAATGGAACAACTGAAGACTGTAACCAAGGTGCAGGCGCTGAAACATCCCAACTGGGACATGGGTGCCAAGATCACTATTGACTCAGCGTCAATGATGAATAAAGGCTTTGAGGTGATTGAAGCTAAATGGTTGTTCGGGTTGAAACCGGAACAGGTTGAAGTCGTGGTTCATCCTCAGTCAATCATTCACTCCATGGTACAGTTTGAAGACGGTGCAGTAAAAGCACAACTTGGTGTGCCGGATATGCGTGTGCCTATTCAGTATGCTTTGTCTTATCCGGATAGACTTAGTTCTTCTTTCGACCGACTAGACTTCTCGAAATGTGGCAATCTCACATTTGAACAACCAGATATCAAACGTTTCAGAAACCTGGCTTTGGCTTATGAAGCACTCCATCAGGCGGGTAACATGCCTTGTATTGTGAATGCTGCGAATGAAATTGCGGTTGCTGCTTTTCTGCGCAACAGAGTAAGTTTCTTGGGAATGAGTGATGTGATAGAAAAAGTAATGCAGACAGTGAGCTTCATAAAATCACCGATGTATGATGATTACGTGGCAACCGACGCCGAAGCGCGGGAAGTTGCAAAAGAATTGATGAATTTTAAAATTTAATAGATAATTATTGATGGAAACATTTTTGATCCGTGCCCTGCAATTGATAATGAGTTTATCGTTATTGGTTGTTATTCATGAAGGAGGGCACTTTCTTTTTGCCCGTCTCTTTAAAGTAAGAGTAGAAAAATTCTGTTTATTTTTCGACCCTTGGTTTACACTTTTCAAGTTTAAGCCTAAGAACAGCGAAACTGAATATGGTATAGGATGGTTACCTCTGGGTGGCTATGTGAAGATATCCGGAATGATAGATGAATCAATGGATAAGGAACAAATGGCACAACCGGAACAACCTTGGGAGTTCCGGTCTAAACCAGCCGGTCAGCGATTGCTGATTATGGTAGCCGGAGTATTGTTCAACTTCCTTTTGGCATTGTTCATTTATTCCATGATTCTATTTACATGGGGTGATTCCTATATGCTTCCCAAAGACATGAAGATGGGTATGCAGTTCAGCGAAGTAGCAAAACAAGTTGGCTTCCAGGATGGAGATATTCTTCTTAAAGCTGATGGAAAAGAATTGGGAAGCTACCCAAAGATGCATCGTCAGATTTATAACGCTAGCCAGGTAACTGTAGAACGTCAAGGCAAGGAAGCTATCGTGAAAATACCTAAAGATTTCATGAATCGGTTGATGGCTGCCAATTCCTATTTGTCAGAATGCCGTATACCATATGTTATCGACAGTGTGATACCGAACGGCGGACTTGCAAAAGCGGGAGTGCATAGAGGTGATAGTATAATTGCTCTTAATGGTGTTTCATTTGCTGCTTACAACGACTATATTCAAATGATTGAGAAGCTGAAAGCCTCTGCGCCTAAGGACAGTGTTCCGGGAGCATCTCGTAAAGTGAGCATTGCTTATGTGAGAGCCGGGGTAACGGATACTATTGATGTTCAGCTTGATTCATTATATAAAGGTAATGCTTACGCGTATCTTCCCGATCATTTTTATAAAGTGACTACAAAGGAATACGGATTCTTTGAATCTTTCCCTGCAGGAATTTCTCTAGGTGTGAATACGCTTAAAGGTTATGTAAGTGATATGAAGTATGTATTCTCTAAAGAAGGTGCAAAAAGCTTAGGTGGATTTGGAACCATTGGAAGCATTTTCCCTGCACAGTGGGATTGGCATCGTTTCTGGGGAATGACAGCATTCCTTTCTATCATTCTTGCTTTCATGAACATTCTACCTATTCCGGCTTTGGATGGCGGACATGTGCTTTTCCTTCTTTATGAAATTGTAGCGCGTCGCAAACCAAGTGATAAGTTTATGGAATATGCTCAGATGACCGGTATGATTATACTCTTCGGTCTGCTGATATGGGCCAACTTTAATGATGTTCTGCGGTTCTTCTTTAAATAGATAAACTGCCTGATAGATAAAATTAAAAGCCGCGCAAAGGAATTAAATACTCCTTTGCGCGGCTTTTGTTTATATTTATAAGACTTCCTTGTTAATAACTTTATTGCTGATATAGTTTAATCAAGCAATATACATCATTGAGATACTTTTGATTTGTGCTGCTTGCTTGCAATCCAAAGAATGTTTTCAATAGCCTGCTCTTTATTTAATTGGTTCAAATGAATAATCCGTTGGTTGGCACTTCCCCGGAATTCCAGATAAGGAGAATATTCCGCTTGCACGAATCGTCCGTCTACCAAGGTATCAATATAAGGAAGAACGGCACTTAACTGAGAATCTGCCAGCAGCTCCTCGTATGTATATCCTGTGTAACACCAGATGTTCTGCCCGGTTTCCTCCTTAATTCGCCTGATAAAAGGCAAAAAAGCCTTTGGGTTATAAAAAGGATCACCACCCGAGAAGGTAACGCCATCCAGTAAAGGATTGGTATTAATCTCCCGTATAATTCTGCTTATAGTTTCTTCCGTTAAAAGAGTACCTTGTACTGCATTCCATGTACCCGGGTTCTGACATCCCTTGCAGTGATGACGGCATCCAGCCAGATAGATGGAATAACGGATTCCTTCACCGTCCACAATTGTTTCGGGATAAGTAAATAACAGGTAAAGTTGTTCCGGCATTCTTATTTCTTGTTTTTATAAATGGAGAGTAGCAAAAAGTATGGCTCCCTCCATTTATTTGTATTTTATCGTAGACTGAAATTCAATAGTTTAATCTACATGAGCAGAGCATTGAAAGTCTTTTTCTATTTGCTCTTTTTTGCTAGAAAAAGATTAGTGATGCTTCACCCTGTCTTTCTCTTCTGCACGCTTAGCCGAATTCCATGTGCTCAGATCTCCTGTAAGATATCCGGTGATTCTTCTCATTCTCATGATATTCTCACTCTGACACACCGGACACTTATCATAAATCACTCCTTTGTATCCGCAAGCATTGCAAGTATCTACCGGGTGATTAATTGAACCGTAACCAATGCCTTCATCGTGCATCACTTTTACAATCTTGGTTATTGCCTTTACATTCTTTTGTGCTTCACCGTCCAGTTCCACGTAAGTAATGTGGCCTCCACGGGTAATGGCATGAAAAGGAGCTTCCTTTTTAATCTTTTCCACAATGCTGATAGACTCTTTTACATCAATATGGAAAGAGTTTACATAATAATCCTTGTCCGTTACTCCAGCTATCTTTCCGAATTTCCTACGGTCCATGCGGGTAAATCTTCCCGATAGGCCTTCTGCCGGAGTGGCAAGCACGGAGTAATTCAGATTATATTTGGCTTTATATTCGTCTGCTACCTTATTCATTTCCTGAATGGTTTCATAAAGAGTATTCCATGCTTTTAGACTGTGAGCATGTCCTTCTCCGTAGAGAGCCATCATTGCATTGTGTCCCCCAATAAAGCCAATGCCCAGTGTTCCGCTGCGGAGTACATCGCCCACCTCTTCGTTTGGATTAAGATCTCCACCGCCTTTCCACACATCATTTCCCATCATGAAAGGGAACTGACGCGCAAGAGCTGTGCGCTGATACTGATAGCGGGTATAAAGTTGATCGGCAATAAGTTCCGACATGCTGCGAACCGACTTGAGGAACAGTTCTTTCTCTTTCATCTCCAGAGCCTCCTTGCTGGATGTTCCCACCATGTTTTCTGCTTCAATCTTTGCTTCAATGGCAAGACGCGGTAAGTTCAGCGTGGTGAAAGAGAGGTTTCCTCGTCCCAAAGACGATTTCTCACCGGCTACATTCTCGAATACACGTGTGCGGCATCCCATTGTGGCCAGTTCATATCTGTAACGTTGCGGATCATTTGCTTTCCACAGGTCATTTGTATTATATGGAGTATCCAAAAACATGAAGTTTGGGAAAAGAGCTTTTGAGGTTGTGCGGCAAGCTTTCAGGAATAAGTCAAAGTTGGGTGTGCTGAATCTGACTTTTCCATTCATGGCAGCTTCAAAATCTACCATTGCTTTCTGATAATCTTCCTCGGAATAAGACACACCATCCTTTATTTTAAAGATCTGGATAGGGAATACCGGAACTTCCCCACGGCTTCCCAATCCTTCCATAGTGGCGGTAAGCAACTCTTCTATCACCAGTCGTCCTTCTGCTGATGTATCTGTTCCGTAATTGATGGAGCTGAAAACTACTTGATTACCTCCTCGAGAGTGCATGGTGTTCAGGTTATGGATAAATCCTTCCATTGCCTGGTGAGTATCTTTCCTGGTAGAAGAAAATGCTTTCTCAATAACCCGGCTAAGCGCTTCTCTTTCGAGGGATACTTGTAGGGCTGTCAGAGCCATGCAAAGCGTGTCTCGTTCCAGTTCGCTTGTTTTGATGGAAGAAATATGTTCTTTAATGAGTGCTTTCAGTGATTTCTCGTCAACAGTATTACCCTTCATGGAAAAGTAGAATCCTAAAAGAGAGGCAAGATGTTTTTGAAAAGATTTCAAAACGCCCTTAGCCATGAAGAAGTCGAACGCTGGGATTGACTGTCCGCCGTGTTGTTCATTCTGGTTTGTCTGGAATATAATGGTAGCCAGTGTTGCATAACTCTGAATGGACTGAGGAGTGCGTATGCTTCCATTCTTGGTACGAAATCCACGTTCAAAGAGATCATCCATATCATACTGAATACAGGTGGTAGTCTTTGTAGGATAGTAATCCAAGTCATGAATATGAATATCTCCCAGCTGGTGAGCCATGGCAAATTTCTTTGGGAGCAGATATTTATATGTATAGTCTTTTGTGACTTCTGAAGCGAAAGTCATCATCTGTCCTGCCGGAGTGTGGCTCGACATGTTGGCATTACTGAGATTTACATCATTTTTGTCTATGGCAACAATACCATCCATGATGTGCTTAATCTGAGTCTTCTTATCGCGTTCGGTATTTCTCCACTCACGGTAGATAATGTATTTTTTAGCCACCTCGGGTTGAACCTTCATTAATTCCTTTTCAACCAGGTCCTGAATCTGTTCTACCGAAATAGTAGGAGTGGTAAAGTTTCCAATTACACGCATCGTGATATCAGCTATCGACTTATCTTCGCCCGTGATACCTGTTGCATCGAATGCTTTAGTTACTGCATTCTTGATTTTACTGATGGAGAAATCTTCTTTTTTTCCATCTCTCTTGATAATACAAATCTCAGCGTAGTTCATTGTTCTTTTCTCTTTTGTAAAACTTTTATTGCTAATAAGTTGTCACATTAGAAAATCTTGCAGGGGAAGGAGGGAAGAGAATAGGCCGGTAAAAGATCGTCGCCAAAAGATTGCTAGATCTTGGCGGATTCCTATATTCTCTTGCTTTAACTCCCGAAAGCATTAGATATTCTATATGTGTAATTCTGGCAGGTCTTCTGACTTATCTCTCCCTTAAAGTGCCTTCCCACAAATAATTGCAGTGGCTTGTTACTTAAGTTCTTCGAGAATCACAGCAGCGGGTACTGTTACCGGATTTCACGGTATTCCCTTTTCTCCAAAAGCATAGCTTCATTACCAAAACTGACACAAAGATAATGGATAATCTTATATGTTGTTTCGCTTAGGTGTGTTAAATATAAAAGTTTTGGATAACTTTTTTTTATTTCTATTCTGAAAAGTTTACCACTTTGGATAACTTTTGGTTCATTATTAGTTGGTTAAAGGATAAAAAAAGACCGCTCAGCATTTATACGTTGAACGGTCTTTCTGCAAATATTAAAAAAGTGTTTTAATCTTCTTTTCTGTTTTGTTTCTGAATAAATGAATCTTTGTTGGTTACTCTTAAATAGGCCAATCTCATTTTTCCAATGGCTGGAATAGATGAGTAATTCATTTTTCTACTCAGTCGTATACCGAACAATATTAAATGAACGGCCGAGAAGATCAGTGCTGTGATTAATAAACCTTTGCTGCTATCCCATCCGGCTGTCTGCTGATGCCAGAAAGCAATAAAGATAAGAATAGTAGATAGTGACAGTACGGTAATATTTAAAATAGACTGACCAGATCGTTCTACTCCCTGATAATTGCCTATCTTACTATGTTTCATACCATATACGGTGTAAATATCCAAACCAATTAACATCCAGACTATTAATCGGATCCATGTGTCGGCAGGAAGGAAAACCATCATGAACAAACAAGTTGCTACACCGCAAATAGGGATTAAAGGTACGAGTGGCGTTTTAAACGATCTTGGAGCATTAGGCATTTTCTTTCGTAAAACGATAATTCCAATGCAAACTAATATGAAGGCCAGAAGAGTTCCTATACTTGTCATCTCACCGGCAACACGGGAAGGTACCAGAGCAGCGAACAAGCTGACAAGCAATAAAAATAGCAGATTACTTTTTGCTGGAGTACGAAATTTGGGATGTACCTGAGAGAAAACCTTTGGCAATAGTCCGTCTTTACTCATGCTGTAGAATACCCGGCTTTGTCCTAAAAGCATAACCATAATAACTGATGAATATCCTGCAAGAATGGCCAATATGATAGCACGGTTAAGCCATGGATAATCTGGAATGATAAGACCATTTGCATTTGCATGCCCCATGTGTTCTATAGCAATTGCTACCGGAGCAATGCCATCATGACCTTTAAACTCTGTATAATTTGCAACACCAGTCATCACGTGAGAGAACAATAAATAAAGAATGGTGCACACTAGCAGGGAAACAAGTATTCCGATAGGCATGTCTCGTTTAGGCCTTTTTGCTTCCTGAGCAGCCGTACTCACCGCATCAAATCCGATGAAGGCAAAGAATACGATTGCTGCCGCACGTATAATTCCGCTCCATCCGTATGAACCGAATGTACCTGTGTTTTCAGGAATGTATGGAGTGTAATTATCCATATTTATATATTTCCATCCCAGGAATATAAAGACCAAAACTACCCCAATCTTAAGTGTTACAATAATGGAGTTGAATCGGGTGCTGCCTTCTGTTCCTCTTATTAGAAGCAGTGTCATCAAAATAATGATGAATACCGCGGGTAAATTTATAATTCCTCCATCCCATGGACAAGCCGTCAGACTCTGAGGTAGATGGACGCCAAATCCATCCAGGAATTTTATTAAATAACGGCTCCAGCTAATACTTACAGTTGCAGCAGCCACAGCATATTCCAATACTAAATCCCAGCCGATGATCCAAGCAATAAATTCGCCCATCGTTGCGTAAGAATAAGTATATGCACTTCCGGCCACCGGAATCATTGATGCAAACTCGGCATAACATAATCCGGCAAAACCACAGCCAAGAGCGGCAATTAAAAAAGAGATGGTAATAGCTGGCCCGGCTTGTTCAGCAGCTGCGCCACCGGTAATAGAAAATAGTCCGGCACCAATAATGGCACCAATACCCAATGCTATTAGTTTACCAACGCCAAGTGATTTCTTTAAAGAATGGCTATCGGTCTCGTTTGCCTCTTTCAACAAACCTTCAATTGATTTTTTGGCAAATAAATCCATACGTATATATCCTCTTATAATTATTTTGCAAAGATATAATATATTCGCATTAATATGTCAATATAATATTTAATTATACTTTATAGTAACAAATAACCTAATATATCGAGAATCTTATTTCATAATGAAAAATCGTTAGAGCTGTATTCTTATATTGAGTTCTCTTATTGAATAGTCTATGCATGGTTGGTTTTCTCAATCTTTACCATCCCAAGAAGATGGCATTTGATATGATGCGAAGCTATAAATTGGATTAATTCAGGGGTAAACCAGTTGTCAATTAACTGATAGTTAAAGTGGGTATTTTTCTTGATGCTGGTTTCAATCATTTCAATCGGCCGGGCGATTTTAGTCTGCTTGTATTATTGATACTAACTAAAAAGTACACCAGTTTTCAATAAGTATCTAGACATCTGTTTGTGAACCTGATATGAGTGCGCTCAAAGCGGCAGAGGAAACGGTTAGATTCGTAACCACTGGATTTTCCAAAGGTTATTTTTCTGATAAGGGAAGATTATCATTGCTGCTGCACGCCAGAATTAGCGTGCAGAGCAACAATAAGAAATAAAAGTTTAAATATTAAAGATCTATTTACCAGTTAATAACATTCTGAATATAAATATTACTCTGCTGTGGTAGAAGTAAGTTCCCATCCAGGATTTTGTTTCAATAACGGTGCTTTCTTCACTTCGGAATCCGGTATAGGGAATCGGTAATTCTTCGGACTGTTAAATGCTCTGGAAGGATGCGTACCATCTGGTTCATAAGAATAAACAGTAGATGCTCCGGGAGTAACTATCACACTGTAAATATTATAAACCTGTTGATAGCGGGGCAAAGTTTTCTCACTAGCAGCGGTTTTACCTTCAAACAGTTTCCAGCGACGTTCATCAAAGAAACGATGATCTTCAAAACAAAGTTCAATGCGACGTTCGTTACGGATACGC
>Ga0183099_1000179_pt1 | contig 55297 bp, 41 predicted proteins | sample Biomet1_FD_127788 | JGI IMG/M metagenome (GOLD analysis project Ga0183099, IMG submission 127788) | Microbial communities from bioreactor (seeded with anoxic lake sediment) at LBNL, California, USA - Biofuel metagenome 1 | ecosystem: Engineered > Bioreactor > Anaerobic > Unclassified ... | reverse complement strand
TATTGATACGAAGACCAATGAGATCACTACTGCTTTCTTAGGCCAAGCGCTTGCAAATGAGATTAAGGAGTATCCGAATTCCTATGGGGGCTATCAGAAGATCAACACCGGGACCTTCTTTGCTTAAGGGCTATGGGCAATAACGAAATCAAAGATTTTTTCGATGGGTTAGCTCCTAATTGGGACGCCCACGAGAACACCAGCGACGAGAGAATCCTTTCTTTGCTAAAAAGAATTGGAATTAAGAAGGGCGATGCAGTTTTGGACGTGGCCTGCGGAACCGGCCGTATCACAAGTCTGCTTCACGACCTAAGCGGCGCAGACGTTCTCGGAGTGGACATCTCAGATCAGATGATCGCCATCGCGAAGAAGAAATACGAAGGCAAACCTTGGGCCCACTTTGAATGCGCGGATTTCTGCGCAATGAACGGCGACAAGAAATACGATGTCATTGTCCTCTACAACGCTTACCCACATTTCTTAAAACCAGAAGAACTAAAGAACGCTTTTTCGCGTTGTCTCAAACAAGGGGGACTCTTCGCCATCGTTCACTCGATGGGCCGAGAGCAACTCAGCCTCCATCATAAAGGGGTGCCGTCCTCCGTTTCTCGAAACCTCGATAAGGCCTCAACCGAAGCGGCACGATTCAGCAAACATTTCCAAATTCTTTCTGCAGAGGATGAGGAAACACATTTCCTTATCATTGGAAAAAGAAAATAGACAAGGGAAAACCGTTTTGGCTGGTTTTGCGGAACAGAGCCTGTTTTTGTCAGCTTTTTTCGCCGGGGAAATAGAGACTTTCTGTTTGTAAAAATCCTATTTCTGTTTTCTAGACTCTGTATACGTGCAAACTGGATAATTATGACAGCCAAGGAAACAATGTTCCCCTTTCCTAAGGACAAGGAAATCATCACAACGAGGGCAACGCTTGTTCATAGTCACGGCTCTCAAATCATTGATAGTGTAGTCACAATAAGGAAAGTTTGAACACCCATAGAATTGGTTTCCGGATTTGTCGTTCCGCATAACCAGATGACCGGATCCGCAACGCGGGCATTTGATGAGTTCTTCGGAGGGCGCCTCGCCAACCTCGCCAAGGACTTTGCACCGGGGTTCGATTTCTGCCACGAAAGACGACTCCGCATACTTTTTTGTTAGGATAAAAGTCCGAAGACAAGCTCTCGTCAATGAAACGTAAAAAAGCCTTCTCTCCTCCGAAAATTCAAATTCGCTTGGACTCGAAAGGACCAATGACAGAAGCGGGTCATCTTCGACCTTGTTGGGAAATCCGTATTTGTCATCGTTGGCATTGATGAGAATCACGAAGTCCTCTTCGAGGCCCTTGGAGGCGTGGACGGTCTTATAGTCAATGCACATCTCACTAAGTTTATCGAAATGAATCTTTCGAGTCCGTCGATCGAATTTCACATCAGGCCCGAGTATGGACTCAATGTCCCCGTTGTTCCTGCCAAGAACCAAAACCCTAGCGGTTTCGTCGCTTTTGGAAATAAGCGTTAACGCCAATTTGAAAGGATCCGTCTCGTCGCCGTCGTATTTGATAATTTGAACTGGGTCGGTAACGTGCTTTTGAGAAATGAGGTGTTTTTTCAGTTGCTCCGGATTCAGCTCAATGAAGGGCTCAATGATGTTCTGAAGTTCCACCGAGTTCCGATGTGTGCTTGTGATGAAGCTGTTGCAAGAATACTCAAAGATGTTTTGAAAGCCCAAGAAAAGGCCAAGATCGCACCCCGCAAACCGGAAAATTGCCTGCCAATCGTCACCAACGGCAAAAAGTTTTGAGTTCCCATGATTAATGAGTTTTCTCAAAAACATCATCCTGCTAGTCGAGATGTCCTGGAATTCGTCGACGATAATGTGCTTGTACTTAAAAGCCGGAGACTTGTCCAAACAATCAATTGCCGAAAAGATCATGTCATCGAAATCAATTTTCTTTTCCGCCTTAAGTTTTGAGTAATAGTACTTGTAGACGGCTTTGCATATCTCAAGAAAAAGAAGAGATCGATATTTTTGGTGACCGCTCGAAAAAGCCGAGTTTTTGAGACTCTCAAACATAGAATCATCGCGGTATTGGGCTTTGTAGAGGTTACAAAAAGACTTAACGAGGTTGATAAAAGACAAGAATGGCCTACCACCATAGATTGAGTGAAGGCAATCAGAGACTTCTTCCGGCGAAGGGGGCCTAAAAACAACCCCCCGGGTTTTTAGTTCTTTCTCAAGCTTCTGAAAAATGGTATCTTCAGAAAATTCATAGGAATAGGTCTCGATACAATCCGTGCCATCAACCTTGTATTGCTCTCGTTTTCACGCCATCGAGAGAAGATATTTTTGTCCGGCCTCTGAATCGTATTGTGGCGTTTCGCCACTTCTGTTGATTCCGTAGTGTTCGTGGTAAATCTGATAGTCGATAAGGATGAAATCTGGTTTATATTGTCGTTTTTGAGATGCGGAGGTTTGTTTCAAGTACGGGGCTTCGTATTCGTATTTTATTCCGTGAAGAAAGTAAAAGTTGGCGATAGCCAGCTCCTCATCGCTTTTGACTCTCTCTTTTTTGATGGTAAGTCTGTCGCCGTTGCTCTTGGCGTAGGCCATCATCTCGTCCTTTATTGTCGTGTACTCGTTCATTTTAAGAGACTCGAAAAGCTCCCCTTCATCATGGAAATGATGGGTTTGTCCGCTTGAGAAAAATTGAGAATAGTACAAAAGAATATTGGAGGACACTGATTGGTCTCTAAACATTTCTTCTCGGAAGAACGACTCCACGATGGCATCATATTGGTCATCAACGTCCTGCTTCTCGTTGTTGGTGTCATCAATGATTCCGAGGCCAAGCGAATGGAAGGTCGAAACCGCCATTCCTGTTTCGATTTTTCCGATTTTGGCTTTCAGATCACCAGCAGAGTTTTTTGAATAGGAGAGGAGAAGGATGTCGTTTTTGTCAACCCCCATCGCCTCCATCAAGTAAAGTACCTTCCCGCATATCGTAGTGGTTTTCCCGGTCCCTGCCCCGGCAACAACCAAAGTAGAGATTTCTTCTTTAACAATGGCTTCCCTTTGGCTGAGGTCTAGACTAACGCCGTTCACGTTGTCAAAAAGAGGGTTCTTCACATTTTCGGCAATGTAGGTTCCATTTTTGGAGGCCACGACTTTATGAAATTCACCACCATTAAGCAAAGAATAGTAAAACCTCCTTCCGGACAAGCCCTTTAGACGACTTTCTATCAAAGAGACGCCCCTCAAAGAGATGTATTTTTGTCTTAAGGTGTTTTGGACAAACGAGAAAACATCATACTGAGTTTTAATCGTTTCGATATCGGCAAAGAAAGAACTGACTTCCGATAACTCTCTGGCTGTTGCTTCGGGAATCCCGTGAAAACGTCCCTTCACATCAGAAAGCTCTTGGTATTGTAAAAGCATATCGGGAGAAAAAAGATATGGGTTGGACAAGCATTCCCGAGAGGCAAATGTTCGGTTCTCGAGAAGATGCTTAATCAAGGCAACTCTTTCGTTGTGTTTTTTCCGAGTCTCTTCGGTTTGGTCAAAAGCGATGACGGCGTCCATATGGCGAGAACGTTTTATTTTCTTGATTGTCTCGGTTATTTTCTTCGGCGGTTCTGGTACCTACTGATATCTGCGACATTTATGCATTATGAAAGAACGATACTTTTTGATCCTCGGGATTCGGAAAAGGATATCAAGAACGCTCATTCGTGTGTTCCCCTTTTTCTCAACGACAGAAAACGTTTGACTACATCACGCCCCCGCCACCAACATTTCCGCCAATCCAGTGATATGATTCATGAATCGTTTCAGAAATCGTTCGCCAATAAGAACGTTGATAAAAATAATATAGCATTATTCTGGGATGCTGTTTTTGATTGTTGTTAATTACTCAATACCGTTTGACACTGAGTTTTTATGAGAGCTTCGCATACCAAAGGTCTTTTTTCCACGGGGTTCGAAAACCGCCCAAGAAAAAGAAAAGAAAATAATTTTTCTTACGAAGAGGACTAGAAAGATGAGCGCTGACCACGCAAAATCAGAGGATATCTGTTGCCTCCCTGGGAAGTAACTCCCTCCGTATTTGAGAACATATTGTTTGAAAGCTTAATCGAAAAAATTCATGGGCTTTCGTTTGGCCTTTTGCAAAGCCGAGGAGGCGATTTGCCAAGCGAAAATAACATTTGATTTGTATTTCTTTTAGTCTCTTCAACGGTTTCCTTCGTTGCTTCAAAACATTACTTTTCCGAGGGGTAAATGGCTAGGGACCCAACAACGGTTGATTCACTTATTTTCTTCTTTTGTCGCCGAAGAACAAGGCCATGGCAAAAGAGGGGGGGCTGTATGGCCTCTTATAGATGGTTGTGGTTAAATTGGTAAGTAGCCAAAGGAAATAACTATAATTTTATGTCTTATTCGAACATGAGGGATCCAACCTTCCGCCTTATCGATGCACACACGGCGTCGGCTTTCTTGCTTTTAAACATCGCTCAAGACACCGCTTATCGAAAGATCGTGAGTTACCGCACCGTTTACTATGTCCGTTACCCAATCTATTCGGGTTGGATGACGAGAACCAAGGTAATAACAAAAAAAGTTAAGGTCAGCGCTAATTTTTTGGAAACCCTTCCACGGAATCCAGACCCGTTGTTGTCCCAATTCGCCGGTGAGATTATCACCGAAGCTTTCTCGCAACGCTTTTGGCCAAGTTGGTATCAAGTTCGGGTGGCAAAGAACAACTACGAAGAAACAAAACGAAACATTCAGGACGAATATGCAGCCTTTCAAGAAACGAATGAGGAGAATCGACAGAGATTTTTGAAAAGTTCCCAAACCAAACTGGAGAAGCTCAATGGTTGGGAAAAAAATGAGGAAAAAACACAGAAGAAAAAGGCCCTGCTTGAGAGAAAAATCTCAAGGGCATCTCTTTCCAAAAAGCTGATTTTCCTCGATGTCCTTTCTTTGGGGATTCGACCTTATCTTCGCAGCAAACTTCATCTTCATTTCCTTAAAAAGGCTCTTGAACGAACCCAAACAATTCTAAAAGACAATGAGATTGCCGTTTCTTCGGCGACCGAAACTTACAAAGCCTCTCTAACCGTCCTACAAAATCAAAAAACGAAAACCGATGAACAACGCCAAAAATTTGAGGAAGATTTAGCGGATAACGAAAATCGCTTAAGTGAGCAGCTTCGAAAAGTTCGCCCTCTTCTTGAGGGCAAACCAACTGCCTCAAGCAAGGCTTCATCCATAACGTTAGAGCCTCTTTTGCCCAAGAATGAGTTAGAAAATGAAACTGAACTTGTTGGGACGACGGCCGCGAGTCCAGATATCAAAGACGTCGTGATAGATGATTAAACTTTGTAGAAGTAATTTTCGATGACAATCTTCCCGAAACCATTTTTTTGAGAGGCTTTTAGGCATCTTTTCATATGGTCGCTGGCTTTGTCTGTAACGGTCGTTCCACCAAAAAGGTGGACAAGAGTCTTGATGAGGTCTTCTTCGCTCATGGGACCTTGCACCGAAAGGATATCCATGGCCCCATTGGCAACTTCTTGGTAAGGAATATCGCAGATACCCCGATCCCCGCCGGTACGAAAAATAGAATAACCCTTGGAATCGTTATCGCCACTCCACCAATAGACCTCATTCAAGTATCTTTCGCCACTTGCTCGATTGTTTCGAAGACCCTGCTTTAGGGACGCTTCAATCAGGTCCCCGATTCTCCCAATGCCGTAAATCTGACGAATTCGTTTCTCGAGAAGGGAGTTGGAAATGGGGCTTTCAGAAGAAAGAATTTTCGCTACGGTCTCGTCAAGTCGACCATCGTAACTTGCAGAGGGGTAGATTCCGACAACATAAGGACGTTCCCGAGAATATGTCTTGGTAGACTTAATAACATTTTGGAATTTAATCGGATAAACAATAGGCGAGTCGTTTTGAGTGACCATCGGTATCGTCAGAGGATTTGCAATTGCGTCTATGATGCGTTTCACCACCAAATCAGGGTGATCGAAATATTCGACCGACCAAACGTTAACAATTGACCATTTTAAGCGCGATAGCATAGCCGGTTCAACCACGTTGCGATCCCGACAAGTAGGCGATTTCACATAACTTGGCGAATCACAGATAACACCTAAGATGTAACGATCGGGATTGGAAGGATCCTTTATGCCAATGTCCACGCGGAACGAAGAGGACCCAACGTTTAGATCCACCTGATAGCCTCTACTCCGCAAATCTCTAGCCAAGAAATCAGCGACCGAGCAAGGAGGAAGGAAGAGATGACTATCCAAAGCGTTTGTCAGAGTCTTCACGCCATTTTTCGCGTAAAGGAGGAATGAACGCAAATATTCTGCGCCCTCGTTCTTTGCTTCATTTGCGCGAATTTCGTCAGGTTGGCAGGAAGAATAAACGACCATCTCATCACGAGCTCGCGAAACGGCAACGTTGAGGCGACGCTGGCCCCCTTCTTTCGATAAAGGACCGAAATTGAGGGGCATCTTGTGCTGTTTGCCACACGGACCAAAACAAATCGAGAAGAGAATCACGTCACGTTCGTCCCCTTGAACGTTTTCCAAATTTTTGATGAAGATTTCCTCGTCGCCCGGATGTTGTTGAAGGCCTGAATCCGAATCGAATTCCTTGCTAAGCAAATCCTCGATGAGGCTCTGTTGCTTTTCGTTGAAGGTGATGATCCCAATGCTCTTTTTCTGGAGAATCGGATCCCGAAGGCGACGAAGTATCTCCTGAACAATAACAATCGCTTCGGGCTTGTTGGTTCCTTTGCCCATTTCATAGGCACCATTTTCAAGGTAATGGAATCTCACACGGCTGACTTGATTGGACGGAGAGGGGAAAGTCATTAAAGTATTTTCATAGAATTTGTTGTTGCTAAAGGCGATCAAGGATTCATGGTTGCTCCGATAATGGCAATTCAAGCGAATGCGGGGGAGCTTCATGGCTATGGCATCGCCTAAGAGACTCTCTAAATCATCATTAACGAAATTGTCACTCGATTCATCATCGTTAGAGAAAAGGCCGCTAGAAAAAAAGTTGGTTGGAGGCATCTGGTTGTTATCACCAGCAATAATGACGCTTTGGCCGCGGGCGATGGCCCCGATAGCCTCACATGTAGGTATTTGCGAGGCCTCATCGAAAATCACCACATCAAAAGCATGGTTGTCGACGTGAAAGTATTGGGAAACGGACAGCGGGGACATCAAGAAACAAGGGCAAAGCGTTTGAATTAATTTCCCATAATTGTCGAAAAGACCACGTAGGGAGAGCCCACGTCCGCCGTTTTCGCAGAAATGGCTTAGTTGATAGGGGGCGGTGCTGGCGGCAAATTTAATATTGTTGTCGGGATAGGAAGAAGTGATTTTGGCGGCCGTCTCCTCCACGCTTAAGGCGGCGAAATTATCCAAATCGTTTCTGTAAACCGCAATTTGCTGATCCACGGCCAATGAAGTCAAAGAACCTAAGCCACCATCATCTAAACCATTGACGATAATTCGGTAATAAAGGGCATTTTCAAAAACTGGCAAAAGCTCATCTTCTTTAATTTCGCCAACCTGATATTGTTCGAGAAGCGCTTGAGGTCCCCATTTCTTTGCTACATCGAGGTGACGTAGGAATTCAACCCATTCGCTAAGTTTCTCTTTTTCTGAAATCGCCTTTTCAAGAACAACGGCTTCTTTTGAGAAAAAACTATCTCCATCAGGGCCACGAAGATAATCAAAGTCAAAGTCCCGTTTCATTTTCGCAATCTCAGAAGCAAAGGTATCGTATTCGTTGATAAATGAGGATGTCTCGTTTGAGTAGGTTTTTTCAGGATGATTTTTAAAAGAAACGAAGTATTGTTCTGCCAACGAGATACCGGAATCCGGGAATGGGATCAATGAACGAAGCTCGCCACTGACACGTAAAGTGTTTTTGGTTTTTTCTTCTTCGAGAAGAATATCTTGAGACGTCTTATCCACTTCATCTGGGAGAATCATTTTCAGAAAAAGGTCTCTAGGGGCCGCTGCGGTCTTTTTTGCTTTGAGGGCGGCGATAGCAAGAAGAAGGGTTCTGAGATCCTTCTTCTTGATTGCTTTAGGGAAACCTTCATAAGGGCGCAAACGACGATAGACGCCATTGATCAAAACTAATCTCCGGATAAAATGAGATTGCTCGGCTACCCTCAATGTTTGAAGCAGAGATTGCTCATCAATGGCTATCGCTTCCGGCTTAAGTGTTTTGGCTAGGTCTTCTCTTGCAGATGCGTAGGCAAAGCAAAGATCAAGATACGCCAAGATTTGGTTTCCTTCAGTAAAATACGCATCATTCCCAAGAAAGGCGTAATTCAATTGTTTCCCTTCTTTGAGTTCGCCCAAAATTCGTTGAAGCATCGCCGAATTCGTTTGGTTAGAAGGAATCCCGAGATTGTTGGTATGAAAAAGATTCTCGTTGGATGCGGCGAAGTGTTTGGCCCTTCCTAGAAAACTTTCCAAAACCTGGAAAAGGAGGTTGCGTCGTTCCAGGGAATAATCGCGATTTTGAAAGAGGTTAAGAGGGTTGTTGGCATATCCACCAACCACTTTGCCATATTGGCCCAATTCCGTAAGGGCTTTTTTGGCTTCTTCAAAGGAAGAAGCGGTCAGTGATTTGGCGTATTCCTTCGTCACGACTGTTTTGTTCTTGTATTGTTCAAGCTGAAGAAAGGCAATAATAGCGTCGTAAACGGAGAGGAAGTAACCCTGGGGCTTGTGAAGTTGGTACAAAGTGGAATTAAGCCGGTGGCGTTCCCCTTCGATTTGTTCTGCCTTTTTGGAGTATTCCGATGGTGATTGGGTGCTTCCGATCGCCCAAGCGTCTTTGATTTGCGCCAACACATCTTTTTTGTTTGCTTTGGCTGAATGAACCTGAAGACAGAATTGGCCCAAGCCTAGTTTGTCGAGGCGGCTTTTTACCACTTCCAAAGCAACCTTTTTTTCGGCGACGAAAAGGACTTTCTTTCCATGGAAAAGGAAGTTCGTAATCATGTTTGCGATCGTTTGCGATTTCCCGGTTCCTGGAGGACCGTCCAAGATGAATGACTCGCCCTGAAGAGACGACTCAATGGCTTTGATTTGGGAAGAATCGGCAGGGAGGGGGATCGCAAGATCGTCCGGTTTAACTTTGTCATCCAAGTCATTGACTCCGATTTCAAAGGGGTTGTCCGCCCATTCCTTTTTGCCATTAACAAAACTAGAAACAATGGGGTTTTTGAGAAATTCCTCACGACTGTTCTTCATGTCGGTCCACATTACAAAATGGGCAAATGAAAACATCGAAAGGGAAACGAAGTCATCCATTACGATCCAGTTTCTCTTCGGTTCAATCTTCTTTCTGATCGTGTTGTAGATCTTCTGCAAATTAATAACTGGCGATTTGTCAGAAAAGAGATTATTGAATTCGGAAAAATCCAAATCTAGGGACTGTTTAAAATACTCAAAGACAGTTTTGTTAAATTGAATGCCGTCAAGGTTGAGGGATACTGTAAAATTCGAACCGAAACGACGACGCGGCAATGACGCAGGAATCAAAAGAATCGGAGAGAATAAAGAGGAGGTTCCAACCTCGGCAGCCTTCTCGTTATCGAACCAACGGATGGCGCCAATGGTTAAGTAAAGAGGGTTGCATCCGCTCTCTTCAATTTCCGAATTGGATTTACGGGCAAGGTTAATGATGTTCTTTTCGGTTTGCCCATTAGCCGATCTCGCCATCAAAAGATTTTGAGAGAAAAGATCTTTGGCTTTTTCTCCGTCTTGAGATCGACTGTTGGCGAAGGCGAGAAAGCGAGAATCGTGAATGGGCTCAGTTTCGAGGGGATAAAGACCAATTTGCGGATTTTTCTGAAAATGGTTAAACAACTCAACGACATCGGTCGTCATCAATTGAACGGCTTGGCCTCCCAGCCGCATATTGATGAGGTTGTTGCGCATGTTCAGATCCAGGAGCTTTTCTTCCCAGACATCAAATCTCCCTTTCGAAGAGGCTCCACCATCAATGAGACCTTTTTCTATGGGGCCCACACGTTCTTCGGTGTAGGTATTAATCAGGCTTTCTTTGAAATCGATTAAAACCTTGCCATCGACGAGGTGTGGAGTAGGGACCGGCAAGAGACCATCTTTCCGACAGCCGAAAAGATCCAAGGCGTAGGAAAAGGGAATATTGAACAGATCGCCTTGCGCACTCTCACTCGCTTGCATTGGACTCACCTCGACCCCTTTTGCCAAGCCAGTGGCATCGTAAATGGCAATTTCATGAGACCCTTCGGATATGCAATTGGAAAGGAAAGTGGAGTTGTCAATAAGTGCTTCTTGAAAGGATTTTTGAACAAGCCAGCAACCACAAAAGGCGTGGCCCTCTACGATAATCAACAACGGGTGCAGATCCGCTGCTTCCAAAACGCTACAAAACAAAAGCGAGAAATCAAGGCAGGTAGCCGCTTTTTCGTTCAAAACGGTTCGAGGAAGACGAACACGCTGAAAGGTTTTTTCAAAACTGGTCGGTGGATTGCTATAGGTGATTCCAATACTCTGCAAGGCTCGCCAAATCGCGTCAATTTGTTGCAGGACATCATTGGCATCTTCGGCTTGGTAGCCATCAAAGGCGGGATTCCCTGTTTTCTCTCCCTTTATCAAAGCGGCTCGTTTCTTGATCTCAAGCACTGCGTCGTCGTGGGGGGTAACGTAAGAAGAAAGGACCATCCTTATCCTTTCCTCACTGGCGGATTCCTCAATCGGAAGAATACGGATATCTTGGGTTTTTGAAGCCAAAATCAAGCCATCTTTATCCTTAATGACAAAATTCATTGAACCATTGATGGATTCGTTGAGTTCATAAAGAAATTTTGGGTCGATTAGAAGGTTGATGGAGGCGTCAACCACTGTCGTTTTACCCTTTTCAAGACACGTTAGGGAAATAGCGTCGCAAGAAATACAATCCGGAAGGAATTTGATTTCCAAGGTAGCGTTGAAGATGTCGCTTATTCCTTTGTTTTCTATTTCGATTTTTCTGAGGAAGGAAAAGACATTTTGCTTGTTGTTCCCTTGAGCCGCTTTCAAATTTTTCTCAGCTTGCCAATTTACGTAGTTGATAGATTTTTCCGCATCTATGGAAATCTCTAGATCGATTGTTTTGGCCGAGGCAAGGGAAGGTAAACCATTCTCTCCTATCAATTCAAAGTCACCCATATTTCTTTACTATTATATTTTCCTTTATGACAAGTCGCCATCGTTTTATTGAAGGACAACGGCAACGTTGCTACCAATTTGTTTCCTAATTCCTGTTTTATGGAACACGAAAAATCGAGAAAGAGTTTTCCTAGACCGCTAGACTCAAAGTAGACAGGTAAGAAAAAGGGGGCTTGTCTGCTTTTTGTTATCCTTATGCAATGGAGAAATTTTATGGGAAGACCCAAGAGAACCAAGAACAGGATGAGGCAAGACGAAAAGAAGGCGGGGCTCATCAAACGGCTTGAGAAAGACAAATCGTTTCTTTTTTGGAACAAGATTTTCCTTTTTCTCCACCATGGTCAGAGAATCAGCATAGAGAGCGAAGAAAAGACGCCAGCCACAATCGTCTTGACCAAGACAGCAAACCCGCGAGCCTTCGAAGGGTTGCTTGTTCTATCCTAATCTAGGTAAAAATTCAATTTTTTTGGGAGTACTCTTTGCCATGTCTCTATGTACCCAGCGGGAAACACGCCAAGCCAACTTATGCCCATATGAAAAGTCTCCGGATGTAAATCTTCGATCGAGTCAGCTCGCTAGTTATCCATGGGCTTCTTAAGCCGATCTGTTTCTTCGAGTTGATTAACCCATTGTATGAATGAGAAGGTGGAAAGCCCAAAGAAGCCCGCGACAAACGCGACATGCACTACGATTTCGAAAAGGAGTTCTTCGCCGGTAGGATTCTAGAAGGTTCCGTAACCTATAAAGGTCGAAAAAAGCCTTGGAATCAAGCTCGAGCCCGATTAACCTGATGAGTGCCGCGATGACCCCCTTCTCTTCTTCTTTTCACACTCCGTAGCCGTTGAAGAACCTTTGACTCCAAGCCTTGAACTTTTTAGCTTCGGCTTCAGATCCATGGTGCAGAAAACCGACGTCGAACGCCACCTGCTCCTCTTTAGTAAGATTCGCCTTGGCGTCTATGTACTCCATAAACGGCTTTATGCCATCTGGGTTGTCGCCGGATGTCTTGAAATATTGGCACACGGATTCGGCGAACTTGATGCCCTCCGAAATCAGTTCGTTCTTTTGGTTTTTGGTCATTTTGAAAACGCTCCTTGTTTGAACCATGGGGGCCTTGAAAGAAAAAGCCTCCCTACGTATATATAGGGGGCTTTTTTGTTTTTCGCCGAGATTATTGAGAAAAAGACACTATTACTCTGATGAATATTTTGTTTGTAAGCCTATTATTTCTACAATCCTTTGCTGTGCTTGTGCTTGTGCTTCCTTTCAGATATGAAATGTTCATTTTTTTACTAAAATGGTTTGCCGAAAACTACTGCTTAAACTAATAGAATGAACCGAAGAGTTCGACGCTTTGTGTCCCTAGTAAACCGATGGGAGGAAGGACCCATAGAGCCTGCTCAAAAAAGAGAAAATCAAAATAAGGGACTTCCGCCGACGTCATTGTTTTTCCCACCAATGAAAAAAGATGATGGCCCGGCCTTCTAATTCAGTGATACCAATAGTATACTTTTACAGTCAGGAATTCATTATTAATGCTTAAAAACAAAGATCTTACTTACGTTTCATTGTTCTCATCTGCTGGAGTGGGTTGTTATGGCTTCAAGGAGGAGGGTTTTCATTGTGTCGCCACCAACGAGCTCCTTTCGAGACGCTTAGACGTTCAGCGATACAACCGCAAATGCGAATTAGATACGGGCTACATATCGGGTGACATAACACTGCCTTCGACAAAGAACCTAATCTTTTCTGAAATTGGCAAGTGGAAGCGGAAGGGGAATGATCGAGTGGATGTCGTTGTTGCTACCCCTCCTTGTCAAGGAATAAGCGTCGTAAACCATAAAAAAAACAACAAGGATATAAAACGCAATAGTCTTGTTATTGAGTCCGTGGAACTTGTAAAAGAAGTTCATCCGCGCTTCTTTGTTTTCGAAAACGTCATGGGATTTGCTAAAACCTTTTGCATTGACAAGCAAGGAAGGGCCTGGAAAATTGGCGATTACATCCAAAATGATCTGGGTGGGGATTACATTATCACTTTCCGTATTCTGAACTTTATGAACTACGGGTCAAACTCCTCTCGGACCAGAACCTTGGTTTTGGGAGTGGACAAATCCTTGTCCAACGAAATTGTTCCTTGGGATCTTTTCCCCGGTTTCCAAAAGGAGCCAACACTCCGCGACGTTATAGCCAACATGCCTCCGCTAGACTGGGGCGAAATTTGCGCGAACGATTTCTACCATGCTTTTAGGCTTTACGACCCCTCAATGCGATCTTGGATTCACGATTTAAAAGAGGGCGAAAGCGCGTTTGGCAATAAGGACCCAGAAAGACGCCCTCACCACTATAGAAACGGGAAGTTTATTGAAAACGTAAATAAGAACCGCGACAAATATACCAGAGCCAAATGGGATAGATTCATTCAGTGTGTTACCACTCGCAACGATCAGTTGGCAGCTCAAAACACTATTCACCCCATTGAGGACCGGGTTTTTAGTATTCGCGAACTCATGAAAATGATGTCAATACCCCCCACCTTCAATTGGTTGCCCTGCTCCCTTGAGGAGCTTAACTCCCTCCCCTTGGATCAGAAGCAAAAATTGTATTCAAAAAACGAGTCCAACATAAGACAGTGCCTCGGAGAGGCCGTTCCCACTGAGATAATGAGACAAATCGCCTCTTCGATTAAGAAGGTTCTGAACTCAAAGACGTCTTCAAATGACACCGATTCATCCTCTTATCTTTTCAAAACTTCTGATGAACTCATTAACTTCATTCGAAACAACCCCGATCACTTGAGCGTCGCCTCCTTGGCACGTATCGTCGAACTCAACAATTCCAATAGATCTTCATGCGGTGCTTTTTATACAAACAAATTTTTAGTCAACCAAATTGTTAATGAACTTCCTCCAATGGTCAAAGATACGCTGAATATTTTGGAACCTTCGGTTGGGGCCGGGGGATTCATACCATTGGTAGCAAAAAGATTTGACAGTGCCAAACGTATAAATATCGATGCAATAGATTTAGACCCTACGGCCATAAAATGCTTAGAGATCTTGCTCCCTCGCATGGGTCTTCCAAAAAAAATACACGTCAATTTAATCTGCCATGATTTTTTGACCCTGCCATTAACCAAAAGGTATGACCTCATTATTGGTAACCCCCCCTTTGCCACTCCCCTAGACAAAAATTTCCGCAAATCCGCTTACTTCAAAACGAATATCAACAAAGACACCAACGACTTATCAGAATTTTTCTTAGAAAAGGCCCTGCTAAATGGCTCTTATGTCTCGCTGGTGCTAAATAAAACGTTTTTAAACACCGCCGAGTTCACCGTTACGAGAGATCTCCTTCGAACTAAACCCCTCGAAAAAATCATAGATTTCGGCCGCTATGGCTTTGGCGGTGTTTCAATCGAAACCATTTGCTTAATGATGAAATCTAACGGCAGACCCACAAAAACTGCCATATTATCATTACGGGAAAACAAGTGGTTTATTCAAAAACAATCTTACATTACCGATCCTCGTTTTCCGCGCTTTTTGATATATCGTAACGCTTTTTTCGACGGGGTTGCGGACCATATGACATTTGATGTCTTTGATGTTTTTAGAGACCGTCAGATAACGAAAAAAAACACACAAAAGCGTCCCTCCAAAAAGCGCGTTTGGGTGCTTAAGGCTAAAAACCTTTCGGAATCTGGACTTACCCCCTTAGCCAACTACGATCGCTACATCGACGTCGACATTGCAAAAAAACTGTCGTGTTTTAAATACTTGAACAATGATTCCGTTTTTATTACCCAAAACATGACATATAATCCCCGTGTTTTTAGAAAGCCAAAAGGGGTTCTTTGCGATGGTTCTGTGGCCATCTTGCTCCCACATGCCGGTGTTAATTTTTCAAACCAGCAGTTGGCTTTCTTCTCCTCTGACACCTTTAAGCAGTTCTATTTTCTTTTTCACAATCTTTCCACTCAATCAATCAACGTAGACAAAACAAGTGTATTCTTTTATGGAGTAAGGGATTATGACTGAAGCAATTTTAAAAACCTTTATAAATTCCAAACATTACGACATCAGAGTTTCTAGGAACGGACGTTGGATAGACCAAAAATGCGTCTATGATGTGGTTTCTTTTGTGGCTGATTGCATTAAAAACTATTGTGACGATAACGGAACCGACATTTTTTGTTCACCCGACATTTGGAGATCCAACTACACAAAGAAATGGCTCCTTGCTTTCTTTACGAAAGCCGACCCAAACATAGAAGAATCTCACGACGAGTTTAACAAGTTTTTCCGTCAACCTTGCAAAATGTTGGCCGCCGCTGGTGTTTTAACCGAGCTTGGTGGCGGTGTGGGCAGTAGCCCAATCGTTTTCAAAATTGTAAACAGAGATGTTTTGGACTTCTTAGCAATGCGTCCTCAAAACGCTTTGATCTTTTTACAGTTTTATGTTGAAAAAACAATTATCGATAGTGGCTTGTCAGACCCTTTTGAAACTTTTTTTGAGTACCAAGATGAGGATTCTTTCGGGACTTTAAAAGAAAGATTCAAACAGTTTTGTTTTGACTACACACCGATAAACAATAAGCGGGAAGCCGACCGAATCTTTTCGAAGGTGCTTAACATATTGGCTTTTGGAAAACGAAAACACGGGACCGCCCAAGGGCGCCTTTCTAACGAAAACATTACCTTAAGCGACATTACCTATAATCGTGAGAACTTCCGAGATGTCAGAAAGAGTCGAACTTTAGCGCGAAGAGAAGCCCCCTCAGCAGGCTCCTCTATCACCACGATAGATTACGAGATCGCCCGCGCAAAACGTGTGCTGAATGATTTTAACATTAACTACAATGGGGGCTTGTCAGAAATTATGGATGCTTTCGCCACGGGGGAGGCCACGCACATACACCACATATTCCCGAAACACGAATTTCCTAGCATTGCCGCCTATCTTGAAAACCTTATTGCGCTCACTCCTGGACAACATTTCTCAGAAGCCCATCCTACAGGAAACACATCCAAAATTGAACCCGCTTTTCAATATTTATGTCTCCTTGCCAAACTGCGCGCAATCAGATTAAATCTAGACCCAAACGGGGTCGAAACCGTGATATACAGTTTTCGTTGCTTCCTAGAAGTCCTAAACACTGGCTACAGTACCACTAGATTCTCGGAGATTCCAGAGAACGACTTTATTACGCTTACCAACACACTAAGCTTATTTGTTCCCGCTAGCCGAGCAGTTTGATAACCCGAAATTCTTTTTTGAAATTGTAATTCGAGCTACTTACAAAGGATAAAATGGGGCGAAAATTGCAGAATACATAGAGGATAATTGCTCCGGGCACGTTATTTTTACTGCTGAAATTATCATGGCAGCGAGCGCAATCAGAAAAGATAAACAGGAGATCACTATCGCAATTACTGGCAGCGTTACTTTGGATTTTATTTCCAATAAATACTGATCAATTTCACTTCGTCCTTTTTGTGATAAAACATAATAAGCATTATCTTTGCAGATAACATCTTCCAAACCGCATTCTTCCAAAAAACCTGGTAAGTATGAGTTTTCCATTAATGTATCAGTTAAATTATCGTCATCTGAATCCTTGGAACGATATGGTCTTGAGGGAATTAAAGACGTGTGTTTGTTTAAAAGTTCTTCTAGTTGCTTATAGGATACTTTTGCGCGGTTATATTCTTTTAAGACGTCGTCTTTGCGTGAGTTTTCCTTTGCGAGAAGGTTAAAATCTTTCAGAAATGCATATTGAATTTTTGTTAACATATAGACGCCAACTTTCTTGGGAAGAATTATACCATGAGACGGGGTTATTTTTCACAAATCTAAAATGATTCCTTGATTAATGGGGTGCTTGGCCACTCACAATGAGGAAATGGTTGACTTCTACATATATGTTCCCTTGTGTAAGGTTTTCGAAAACTGATCCCTAAATACGAGCCATGTACTAGTAAGCATATCTGTCGATTAAAGAAAAAATCACTCATTCTAAAAACCATTTCTACTAAAAATAATTTTGAAAGCATAGATTAAAATTTGCTTCACATTATCGTTTCAACGATAAACAAACGACCGTCTCGACGTGGCGTGACTGCCTCTAATTGCTGATTTTGAGAACTATTTTGTATTAAAACACATAGCAAACGTATAGTAGCAACACTATAAACGCGATAAGCGATTTTAGTAATTTGTAATCAGGACTTCGTCAGTTTGTGATTTTTTATCTTTAATATGATAGTTCGAATTATTGTAACTTGAACGAAGATGAATGATGTTAAATCTGTTATCAAGAGCCCATTGAATCAATAAACTATGTTTCTTTCCTTTGTGCTCGCAAACATTTGATAAAGCAAATCTGTGTCCTTTAGCGGACTCAGCAGAAAGAAAATCTAGAAGAGCTTTTTCATCTTTATCATTCCAACCATCGTTTTCATTGTATGAAGCAATGCCCAACAAATATGGTGGGTCGCAATACAAAAATGGATTCTCCAAATTATTGGTATCAATTTGTCTAAAATCCTTGCTAATAAAAGAGCAGTCAAGTTGATGGATTTTCATAGAGAATTCTATCATATTTTTCTTAACTGATTTGTTGAAGTCCCTCTTCCCGACTGGCATGTTGTAATCGCCCGAAGAATTAAAACGAATCTGGTTATTGAACGAGAAGATAACTAAAACCAATAAAAGAAAATCCTTACTATCAGAGCTTCCATTCGTTGAGTTATATGTTTCTCTTAGTTTTGTGTATCCTTTTTTGTTAAAGGAGCCAACCCCGCTATCGCTTGTACAATGATAGAACTCATAGCCATTTTCAGTCGTGTTTGAAAGCTTATATTCTTCGATTATTGAAACAACCTTTTTAAGTATTTCTTCATATTGATAATTGAAAAATAGTTTTATTAGTCTTTGGACTTCTTTTTGCTTGTCGTTATATATGGTGTGTTTAGCACAAATATTCGCACCAACATTGAATCCGCCACCGAAGACATCGACAAACGTATCAATATCCTTTGGAAACAAATCTATCAGTTGAGGTAATAATTTATATTTCCCACCAGTGTAATTCAGTGGAGATTTTACAAAACCATTAATTTGAGTTGTTTCTTGGTATTCTGTACCAGTGCCAACTATGCATAAAAATAGTCTCTCTTTATGGTCTTTAAACTCGTCACTTTTTCCAGTACTAAATTGATTGTGGTCGATTTCAAAGACCTTAACTTCGCCTTTTTTGTGCAAGGCTTTGAGAATATCGTTATCAGAAATCTTGGCTTGAGATCTACCAGCACCTTTGCTCCCTGTGTCGTTATAAGAAACAAGGATGTATTTTGAATTGATATTGTCAATCAAATCAGTAAAGGCATCTGGTGCTTTCAAAGTACAATATTTGCTTTTAACACGATTCTTTTCTGACATCTTTTTAGCAACACCAACAACAGGAAGCTTGTTCCAAATCGCAACATTTTCTAAAAGATGATATGCATCACAATATTGTCTGGAGTTATAAGGTGGGTCTATATATACGATATCAGTAGTTATTTGCTTAACCAGCTCGTTAGCGTCCATCTTGAATATTTGGTTCTTTGAATTACATTTGTTCGTTGGAATTGATAAGCTTTTTAACACTAAATCTTTATCTAAGTTCCCTGCTTTTCTATATGCATCATAGTGACCAACTGTATTTGCGATTCTATCCATTGCGTAAAGCAAGGATGTAATGAGAATTGCTCTCTCCCTGGTATTTATTTTTTTGGAAGAAAAAAGCGTCTCTATATCATCTCTTATGTTTCCTATTTTTTTGCAATTAAAATCACTAAAATATGTTCCACTAAAATTCTTAGAAAAATAGTTAGAAGTAACTTTTGTTAATGAATTATAAGAGGCAATGATTGAATCAATTTTATTTGAATCAATTTCTTCGTTTCCAAACCAAGCAATGTAAGCAAGATAATTCGATTCAAGAATGTCATTCACTACCACTGCAACATCTTTGGTATTAAATGAGTTGGCAACATTCCCTGTTCCGCCAAAAACATCAGCAAAAGAATGGATGTTGCCACATTCATCTTCGACAACGCTATGGATAAAGTCTAAAAGCTTGGCTTTACTACCAAGGTATCTTCTATTTCCAATTTCTAATTTTTCCATAACAATATTCCGTTTTAGGCATCTACGGCATCATTATATCAGAAAGCACTATTATCTTAAAGATTTTTATCTGTTAATTTATGCATAATATCTAGAAGCGTGATGTTCGCCCTGCGATTCTTGAGTTATTTAATCACAGTTTAAAAATGATCAATGTTTTGCATGCACTAATCAGAAACCGAAATCAGATGCTTTTACTTCCTCGTTAGCAAAATCGATTCCAATTATTGTAGATGTCAATTGATGTCTTGGATGTCTTACATAATCGCAAATGTTTGAGTACTTTAAACCTCTATTATTTATTGCATAATGCGCCCATGAGAGAATTTTAAAAATCAATTCATCGCCTTTATAAATCATGATTCTTACATCGGCAGATGAAATCGACTTAATCCTTTTTAAATCTTCGGACGATAGCAAAATTGGAAAACCTAGTAATTTCAAAAAAGAATTTAAGTCAACAAATGTTTGATACAGCATATCACCAGTTGATTTAGAATCTTTGACTATATGAGTCATAGAATCGTTAATCTTTGACAATTCTGTGATGTCATCTTTGTTTGGAAGTTGCTTTATTTCCTCGCCAGGATTATCAGTAGACGACACCCCCAATAATCTAAGTCTCATATCCAAAAAATACCTGGCCATTCTTAAATTTATGGATGCCAAAATGCTTAGCTCTTCTCTCGAGGTAATCTTCTTAACGGCCGTTTGATATAAAGTTAAATCATCGTAATTCAAAATATTGTAATCTATGCATTCAATATGCTTTGAGAACAATTGGTAAAAAGTGGTGTCTTTATCAGGCAAAACATCATTAAACAGATTAGATAACTGAACATATAAATAAGAAATATTGTATGTCAGTAAAACAATGCATTCTGGCTGTTCTTTCCTCAGATTAATTATTATGCTTTTTATTGAATAGTATGTTTTTTGGTCCAAAGTGACAACTGGGTCATCAAGAACAACCGTTTTGTCCTTTATTCCTAGTTCTTTTATGCTAGAAAGGAAAATAGCCAAGGCTAGTTTGTGTTTCTGGCCATCGCTCAAAGTTTCAATGCTTATGCTTTTATCAGTGAATTCAAATTTGAATTTTGATTCGCCACCCCCATTATCAATTCCAATCATTAGTTCTTTATCAACATCGAGTTTCTTAAGCATCTCATTGATTTGTAACGTAATCTTTCCACAACTTGTGTCCATTAATTTTTTAAGAGCTTTTTTGGAATTGTCAATTTTGTCTTTGTAATCACGTTTTAGTAGAAATAAAATCTCATAAGAATCTAGTTTCTTATTTACAATATAATTCACGCAGTTATCTTTGATATCGTTGGCTTTAGTTAGTAAATCATCAAATTTGAGATCTGGGAAACAAACGCTTTCACCAACTGGCTTTGTGCTTTCAATTAATCCTTTTACTCTTGAATAATAAGCAAGGAGCGTTGTTAATGATTCAATGGCTTGAACGGCGATTTTACTATACTTATCACGATTTGTTAATATTGTCTCAAGATTATCGATATGCTTCTTGATTTCTTTAAGTAACCCATCTTTCTTTAGGGCTATCTTATCTTTTATGATTTTGTCCCATTTTTCTTTCGCTTTGCCAATATCGTCCTTCCCACAAAACAAGCAAGAATCAATATCGGCGTGCAGTACTAATGCCTGCTCAATCCAGTTTCGCTCCAGATTAACATTGGCTATAGTAAACGAGTTTTCTATTTTCACTATTTCTTTGTAGCAAGAGTTATATTCATTGATTTCCTGTAGGAAAAAGTCTCTCTTTGTGGTGTCTTTGCTCAGTATTCCTTTAACAATATCGTCTTTTTCGATATTGCCAAGAAGCAGACCACATAATTCATTGTTTTTTATTGTATTAACCTTTTCAGCCAAATCGCTATCATCTTGAATGGACGTAGCTAGTTTCTTTTCTGCTTTATAGTCTTTTTCGATATCATCATCCGATTTTCCAGAAGTCTTTGCGTATTTTGAAGGTAATAAACCGTTGATTCTTGCAAATTGGTCGGAACCACCCAATAAGTAATTCTTCGAAAAGTCTGCGTTAATTTCATCAACCAGTGACTTAAATTTAGTATCAATAGCGTTGCCATTATTTATCAAGTCATCAAGTTCTTTTTTTGCATTGATAATATCTTCACTAAACCACAATGATGAAAATGACTTTTTAGTACTAGAGTCAGCTTTTGCTTCTTCAGATGAAACTATATAAACATTTCGCCTAATGTAATCTGTATTAAAAACATATCTTTTATCAAATTCTCGCGACTTGGAAAACGTTGTTTTCCCAACCCCATTTCTTCCATAAATAACAACAAAAGGAGTTTTGAGATTAACATCAATAGTCGTATTGGTATCTTCATTTATAAAGGTTATTTTTTTAGGTAACATAGCCAGTCCTCCATTCATCATGAACTTCGTAAATAATTTTCTTTACTATAGCTCCTTTCATTAAACGCTATTAGCGAATGGAACTATACAAAAGCCCAATTCCAAACGAACAGAATTTAAATTTTATTAATAGGCGTTTCTAAAAAATCTCTATACCATGACAAGCTTAAACATGAATCGGTATATGCGTCATCAAAAAGACTATATATTTCTGGATACATAATTTCTTTGGACAATAAAATTTTTAACAAAGAACAATCGAGTGGAATAATTTTGAGGCCAATTCTTTCCACGCCGTTATCGTTGAAATGATAATTCTTAGAATTTCTAAAAGTGTTTGTTGTTCTTTCTTCTAAGTCACTAGCGATAAAAATGCAATAGTCAGATTCGTTGTGTGTTTGTTTAATATGCGTTTCCAAATGACGCGATACAGGCTCCCATTCCATGTGTCTTTGGCCTGTTGATTCGCTTAATGTAACCTCAACCAGCAAGTCATGTTTAGGGTAGACATGGGTTTTCTTGTATGAGAATACCAAGTCTGCTTCTCCACCAACCGCATGACTCTTTGGCAAGAAGTTGGAGTCAAGGGATAGCTTAATAAAATCTTTTAGTCTGCCTTCTCGTCCGCAAAGGTTGTACCAGATGATACCAACAATATATTCAAATGATGTTGGCACGGTTGCTTCTTGGGTGACAATCTCTTTGATTGATTCGTCATCCCTAGACTTAAAGTAATCAAGTAAAGAAATAAGAACTTCTTTTGGAAATCTTGAATCAATAAAAGCCAGGAATTGCTTGTTGTACATGTCGTTTAAAAAATCATCTAATTCAGACGCAGTTAACCTCTTCCCGTATCTTTCATTTATAGCGACCGCGATGTTCTCTTTAGTTTTAATAAACAAAGGTGAAATTTCCGCTAATGGCACATTTGATGTAAAGAATTGTTCGTATTCGTTTTCCTTAACCAATGGTTCAACTAATACCTTATCAATGATGTCAAAAAAATAATCGAACCCAACTTCTGTTAATGTGAACTGTTGATTGTCAAATTTAATGATGTCAGTCAAATAAAAATAGCGTTTATTCAGATCGTAATAATCCTCAAGGGTTGACTTCCACTTCATCAAATGCCATAGCCAAAACACATTCTTTTTGAATTCTTCTTCAGTTTGATGCTTGCAAATATTCAACTTATAGAATCGTTCAACAAACGAGTTATCAATCGATGTTGTTTTTTGAAGACCAAATAATTGTCTCCACGATGTTGCTTGATTATCGTTTATTGCGTTTAAACAGGTTCTAAGTTTTCCAATTTCGTTAATCTTTTGCGGTAAAGAAAATGAGTCTTGATTTTCTACGAGTTTGAACAATTCAGCGAAAAAGGGAGCAAATGGTTTATCGTATAAACGGCTTTTCCTATGAATACCAACATCCATGACCAATTCATCACTAAAACCTGGATTTGTCAAAAATAGATGAAGAGCGTCTTGATAATTAGGCATTCCGGACATCTTCTTAAGAAGAATACTATCAACCGATAAATTCCTTCGATTATTCAATATCTCCGAAGTCATTTCGACAACATCACTAGTTGTTTTGCATATAGGCAAAAGATATGTGAATTCACTTCTTGATAAATATCCCAATTTAATAATCATGTACATCAATGAAAGGAACGGCTTTATATAGAATCCATTGTCGCCATCAATGATTTGATATTTCAAAAACTGAAGAAGATATACAAAGCTATCTTCATTGATTTCGAAAATGTTCTTTGATTCAAAATCGCCTTTTTTTGATAACTGTACAATTAAAGCGCCAACAGGCGTAACGTGTCTATTTGATGGATAGCAGAGACCTATTTGTGCTAATCCAGTGGTTTTCTGGCGAGCGTCTTTGTCTTTTCTGCTCGCTTCTCCCATGATCAAGCCACCATTTTTTAGATTGTCATAATAAATTTCTTGAAGTTCTCTCCACTTTTTATTGGGATTATCTTCGAAAAGTTGGTTTAAATATCTAATTAAAACTTCGTTTTTATAGGCTAGTTGTTTCTCTCTAAAACTAGTTGAACCAACTACCCAACAATACGTTTTAAATTTTGGTTTTTCTTTCATGTTCACCACCACTCACTATCTATTTAATAAATACGACAACTTGGTCGGGTTCATATTGGAAATTCGTAAAAAATGTCTTAAGAATTTTTATTTTTCTTTCTGTATTAAAATTCGTTTCAATAAATAATGTTTCAGAGATTTTTGATGGACTTCTTAACGATGATTCATCCGCAGAAACAAGAGGCTTCTCACAGCCAAACAATTCTTGTTTTTTTGCTAGAGATTCAAAGAGTTCAGGATTTTGCTTTTGAAGAAAAGACAGCGAGGCAAGATATAAATTGGTCCATGAGTTCTCAATTATTTTTTCTTCATCTATTTGAATCCCGGCTGGATTCGTTCCTGAATAATCGTATTGGTCTTCATCATCAAGCAAAAAATGCGACTCTGTTGCAATATCATCGATATTTGTCACTTTAGGATATGACCATATTTTCATAGCAAGTTTTGATAATACATGTCCACGATCATCGATTGATTTTTCATTTTTCCAATCAGCCACGTCCGTAAAATAGTGATTCAATGTCAATCTACTAAAATCAATATGTGATTTTTTCTCGGAATAGAGTTTATTCGACATCTCAGAGTTATAAGCGGTTAATGAAAGATTGCCTATTTTATGAACATATTCATTGTGAAAGTTTTCATAATCAGGACGGTTCAAATATTTGACCCATTCCGCAGAGAGAGTTTGAGGCATGACGTGTTCGATTGATAAAGAATCGATGTCAACAACTTCTTTTCCTTGTTCGAAAACTTCCATTTTGTGAAGAATATATTGAATATTTCTGTTATGGAACATATCTCTAGTTTCAAATTCCCTAGTAAATTCATCATCCTTTGGAAAATAAGCTTTGGTAGCTATGCCGGCGAGAGCATTTGCAACTTTGCCATATGGTTCATCATAAAAATGGTCACCATGCTTCTTAATCAAATCATTATATAAAGAAGCCATCACTTGAGACATACCGCCACCAGCTAGGTTACAAACATTTCTCCTAATTAGGTATGATTCCAGCAAACGTAATATCTTCGCTAAAGTATCATCGCTAATCTTTTTATTTCCAGTTTCGTCTGGCGTGTTGTCAATTAAAAGCCCAAAAACAAACGGGTAGGTAGTTTTTATATCTAGAGAGGAATAATCCTTTAAGGCTTTTAATAAATCTTTTGAGCCAGCAGAAGGAACTAACAGCCTATTATAAATTTTAGAATATGAATATAAACTGCTCAGGAATTCTTGCCTTGAAAACTCGTGTGTCCTATAAAACTTTTGAAATGCTGAATAAGCATAATTTTTTGTACTAGATGTTACTATTCCGTTTTTTAAGGACAAATAATCTTTGATAAACTGAAGAAAATTATCTCCTAGAAGCTGTTCAATTTTCAACCAGTAGTCTTTGTATAAGCGTTCCTGCTCTGTAGCCTTACAATTCATTAGCAAATAGTTTCTAATTAAATCAACATCGGTCAATTCAAGACCAGTTGAGTTCAAGCTTTCAAAAATTACTTGTGGGTTATCTGAATCATCTAGAAACACGACAACGCCTTCGAGTCTTTGAATTGCATTATAAAAGTCTTCGACTGATACATTCATGCTGGAAATCATTTTCTTAAATTCGTAGTAATTGCGTCCAATGGTGGATTCGGGGTCTATATCTTCGTCATTCATCAATTTATTAAAGTTATCATTATCGACTTGATTCGGTTTCAATTTCAAACGAAGGTTAGAATCTTTTGCAAACTTATTTATAAGGTAGGTCTCTTTTATCTCGTTTCTGGTTTCTTCATACTTATCAGCAAAATTTCCTAGATAATCAAAAAGAGCTTTAAGAATAAGCGTAATTGAAGTCAAACGCTGTTGACCATCAATAAGAACATATTGATTGAATGAAGTATCAACAAATTTATTAAATTTGCATACAAAAGCACCCATAAAATGCTTTCGATCAGGATGGTCTTTGTCTTGGGCTAAATCGACTATATCGTAAAAAAGCCTACTGCAGTCTTTAATTCGCCAATCATAATTTCTTTGGAATACAGGAATGACAAACTGGCATTTTGTTCCTGATATTAATTCATTAAGTATCTCTTTCTCTTTTGCTTCCATATACAAACCTCTTATAAAAACGAATGATTAAGTATGCTTAGTTCGGACTTACTAATAATTCTATCATATAAATGAGGAAATCTTATGTCGTTTCTACAAGAAAAGTTTTGAAATCAAATTTGAGATTCCGTTTTTTTGGCCTCGCGTATTTCTGAAGACCCGCAGACGGTACTAAGGGAATAAATAAAAAGCGGTGACCGGGGGGTGGGTCGCTCCGCTAATTAATTATCGATGTCACCTATACCTTCTTCACTATCGTATTCGAAGAAGTCATCATAGAATTTGTCATGTTCGTTTGGGTCGTAACTCGTGGCGCTTTTGTCCGCCATTTGCCCATCGAGAATCTTAAATAAGGTCGGAAGGTATCTGTCGCTTATCGGAGCGTTCAACTCATTGAAGGCCTTAAAAATCGATTTGCCGGTCTTCTCATTTCTTCGAGATGTACAGAGGATATGGAAATACTCACCATCGTTTTTCTTGTCTCTCATCCATTTGTCGTAGACGACCGAAGGAGCCAGCGCGCTATTGAGCATGCCAAACAAATCGACATAGAAAATGGCAATCAGCTCTTTTCCAAGTCTCCTATAGCCTCCGTATCTTCCCTCGATGTCCGTGAAGACATAGTTGCAGTTATAGATATCAAAGATATCCTGATTTTTCTTAGTTCGTTTATTCACAGTGAATCACTCCTTTCATTTCTCATCACCTAATTTCAGCCATTGCTCGTTGCCGTCCTTGTACTTCTTCTCGATGATATCCAGCTCATCTTTCTTGGGATTGAAGTCCCTACCGAACGTCACCACGAGGATGTATTTGGCGGATTCGAGATCTGGAGGGAAGTACTTTGGCTTTCTCGATAGCCTTTTCTTCACTCCACCGCTAGATTGCTCCGCGCCAGTCTCCTCACCGACGTATTCGAAGCCGATGGCTCTTTTATAGATGGCGGACAGCACCGTGTTCTTGAGCTTCTCTTTGCCTTTGTTGATGGCATCTTCGATTTCCTTATGCTTCTTCTTCAAGGTTATGAAGGTCTGCTTGGACACGCCCAAAGACATAGCGATTCGATATTCGCTATCAAGAAGGGAAGACCTCTCTTCGATGTAACGCAGATGTTTATCAAGCACTCCCTCTCTTTTCCATTTTTCATAGGTATCTTCAATCTTTGGCATTTGTCCTTTTCTCACGCGTGGAACAGTCCACTTATTCAAGTTATTAATACCGCATTTTCCATAGGAAAAATAGAGCCTTGGAGCATTCGTCTACAAGTGCACTACAAAAGAAAACAGGCACGCTAATGTATTGTTACTATTGCTTTATTGACTAGTCTTTATACTGTTCTTGTTTCCACTAAAACATATTATCGGTAGCACTACTTTTTTTATTCGAAGTCTTTGATGATTTTCACTATCTTCCCGACATAGATAGTATCTAGGTCTTTATAAACGATTGAGGTCGGAATCATGGAGCGAGATGAATAGTAAAGATAACCGGTCTTGCATCTAGGGGTTCTGTTCTTGACAAGCAAGGCCGTGGTTATCCCTTCTTTTTCCGTTCGGATGATGACACACATCTTCTCTTTGGAGTCATCATTATCGAATTGCTTTATCTTGTTGATGTCGCGGTCAATGATCATCGTGGAACCGGAAGACGCTCCAAGTAACAATGAATCCTCATCAAGTGTGATGGCAATAAGCCTGCTCGTATCCATTGGAATGCCAGTGGCCAGTTTGTATTCTTGTTTCAAAGGGCGAAGGAAGCCCCTGCCTTCTATGACGTGTTTCACTATCATCGAGTTCTCGTTGGTCCCTAACGCCATAGGCGGTCTACCAAGCAAAGCGTCTATCGAGGTATCCAAATATAGAGACATGTACATCAGATTGCCGGCTGAGGCCTCTCTTTTTCCTTGTTCATAGCTTCGCAAAGTTCTAAGCGAAAAGCGATTCATACATAGGTTCACTAATTGCTGTTGAGAAATGCCCCTGCTCTCTCGAATGGATTTGTCTATTCCATGATATAGAACGCACGCAGGCGGAACCATCCTGTCAGCTTCTTTTTTCATCAGTGGCGGATTGTTAATCGTATTCACATCATTGCGATAGTCCTTTTGCTTGTTGTCCATAAACTTCCCCTTTTCGTGTCTTACAAACATTTTATCACAAGATTATCATTTATCAGCCAAATGGCGTAAAAACCATATTTCAAACACAGTTATTACCTATTCTAATGACTATTTTATGTTTCTGCCTATAGCCAATAGGCAAAACAAATAGGCAATATTGTTCCGCATAATAAGGAAACTTCAATTCATTCAAAGTCGAAGTGCGCCGGTCTCAACTAATTCGTTTTCCTTTTGATTACCATATAGATGTGACCAAGAAAGGAGCAGATGAATTATGAAAAGCAAAATGAGAATGTACTTGGTTAACGCCAGACAAGAGAAGGCCTATTCGCAAAGAAAGACCGCTCGCGAGGCGCAGTTAACCTTTCAGCATTATTCAAAGATCGAATCGGGTGAGCGTGGCGAACGCATGTCGCTACTCACCGGCGGGAGAATCGCCAAAGCCCTCGGAATGAGCATTGACGACTTCTTCGATTTAGAAACCAAGTATCAGGAAGAGCTCGATGTCGTCGATTAACCTAACTGACGAGGCGGATTCCTACATCGACCAATTGGACCGCAAGGAGATAACCAAGGATTCCTATAGGAAGATGCTGAGTCAATTCGTTGCTTATCTAGGCAAGAGGAACATCGCCGAGCCGACCAAAAAGGACGTGCTCCGCTACAAGGAGTATCTCGACAAGAGAGTGGGCTCCGCCACCATCCAAAAAAGCGTAGTCGTCCTCCGCGGATTCTTCCGCTACCTCAAGATGAACGAGAAATACGAGGACATCATGTACGGGGTCCGAGGTGTGAACGTCGAAAAGACCTTCAAGCGAGAAGCCTTGAGCGTCGAGGAAATCCATAAGTTCGTCGGCACCGCCAAGGAAGAAAGTTCCAAAGGCATAAGCAAACTCAGGGACTATGCGATGATCTCGCTCATGATTACCACCGGGCTCAGGACCATCGAGGTCGAAAGAGCTAATGTCGAAGACCTTATCTTCAGGAAATACGAGACCATCCTCTTCATCGAAGGCAAAGGCCACGACGACAAGGATGACTATGTCAAAGTCTCTTCCGAGGTATCCGGAATCATCGAGGATTACCTAAGAGCCAGAAACGACAATCTGAAGCCACTATTCATCACCCACTCGAAGAACCACCAAGGTGAGCGACTGATGACTCGTGACATCCGAGGGATAGTCAAGAACCTATTGAGGGACATCGGCCTTAACGATAAGCGTTATAGCGCCCACTCGCTCCGCCACTCAGTAGCGACTATCCTTCTACAAAACGGCGGAACGTTAGACGAGGTTAAGCAAATTCTACGTCACAAGGACATCTCCACCACCGAGATCTACAACCATTCCATGCAAAGGAAGAATAACAACGGCGAGCTTCTGGTGTCGGATGTCGTATTCAAGGAGGAAACAAAAAATGGATGAAAGCAAGCTGGAGGTCTATGACCTCTTCGAAGTCAGCAAAATGCTCAAGGTATCAAGGGTTACTTTGCTCAAGTATGTGAAGGCCAAGAAACTCAAAGCATTCAAGGTTGGAAACAACTGGCGATTCGCACGTGCGGATATTCAAGAATTCATAAACAAGAATTATAGATAGATTGATATATGGATTCATCGATTCAAGGCCACATAGACAAACGATAGATGAACCATGGATATATTTTGAAGAGAAATTGCAAAGCTAAATAACAAAGCTAAAACAATGATTTAAATATTTGGAGGAACTTTTAATGAAAGCAAAACTACCGTTCGAGCCATGCTACTGGCTCACCGTTGTCCTAAAGTCGAAACTCATCTCGCCTTATAGCCAGGAGATAGTCCTCTTTAACGACTTCTTAAGCGAGCAGGACAAACTGGTCGATTATCGCATATATTCCAAGGCCCTCAATTACACGATAGCCATGATGAAATATAGAAACAAGAAGGACGCTAAAGGCCATGCCATCTGTTCCAGTTTCTACTATTTCAAGACTGCTTTGCTGAGCAATATCGAAAGGGTCATAAACAACCAAAAAGACAGCTAGTGTCGTTGATAATATCACTCTTTAGAGTGATGTATGTAGTAGGAGGATTTCACTATGGAACAAAGAATTATCGAGGTCATCAACCCTGACCCAAAAATCAATATCGTCAATGGGGTCGCCACGCAAAAGAAACGCGTCTGCGCTTACGCCAGAGTTTCAACTGCCGACGAAGACCAGGCCCACTCCTACGCGGCTCAAGTCGATGAATACACAAAGAGGATTCTTGCTAATCCCAACTGGGAATTCGTCAAGATCTATGCCGACGAAGGAATATCCGGAACCGACACCAAGAAAAGGGCCGGTTTCAACGAGATGATAAAGGACGCCAAGAACGGAAAGATTGACCTCATCCTGACCAAATCGGTGTCGAGGTTCGCTAGAAACACCCTCACCGCCATTCAGACGATAAGGGAGCTCAAAGCCATTAACGTCAACATCTTCTTCGAGAAGGAAAACACCTATGCGATGGATTCCCAGGCCGAGTTCATGCTGACAGTCATGGCCTCATTAGCCCAAGAAGAAGCCAAAAACGTCTCAGAGAACGTCCGCTGGACTTTCAAAAAGAAGATGAAGGAAGGCCAGGCGGTCGTCAACTGCAAGAGGTTTCTCGGCTACGACAAAGACCCAGTCACCAAGAAGCTGGTCATCAACGAAGATGAGGCCAAGATTGTCCACGAGATATTCGACCTCTATACCTCGAATGTCGGTCCGGGCGAGATTTGTCGAATCATGGAGGAAAAGGGCTACCTGACTGGTGCCGGCAACACCAAATGGCTTCTCACCACAATTCAAGGAATCATCAGAAACGAGAAATACGTCGGAGACCTTCTTCTTCAAAAGACCGTCACGGTGGATTTTCTAGCCCACAAGCGAGTGAGCAACAAAGACATCGCGCCTAAATACTACGTCAAAGACGACCACCCCGCCATCATCACCAGAGAGCAATTCGAATTGGCCCAGGGGATAATTGCCAAACGAAGGGAGTCGATTATCGGTGCCAGCAAGATGACCGAGAAATACCAAGCGAGATACCCTTTGTCCGGACTCGTCATCTGCAACGAATGCGGAAGGACGATGAAAAGACGCTACTGGAACTATGGCCAAGAAGCCAATCGTGTCGTCTTATTATGCGGAGGTTATATCGAGGGCAAAAACAACTGCACCGCCAAAGGAATCGATTATGGCTTGACCATGCAAGCGGTCGATGACGCCATTTCCTCTTTGTATCAAAAAGAGTTATCCAAGGCCAAAGATACGAGAAGAGTGATAGACAAGCTCAACAGCCGAGCAGATGTCTATAACGCCAATCGAGAAGTAAAGATTTTGGAAGAGAACCTAGAGGAAATACTGACCAGATTATTGAGCGCTAGAACCGAAAAGGAAAAAGCCTTATTAAATGCAAAATATAGCGAAATAAGTCAAGAATTGCAGGAAAAACTCAATTATTCCGAGAAATTAAAGGCTTCTTCCAGGATTCTCACTTCCTCGGAGGAAAAGACAAAACTGATAGTCGATTACCTGAACCAAAAGAAAGAGAAGAAAGGTGTCCTTACCGGCAACGTCGTGAGCGCATTCTTATACCGCATTATCGCAGTCGATAGAGAGAACCTTGTCTTCTGCTTAACCAATGATGAGGAAGTCGACGAAAACTACTTCATCGCCCACCGAAACGAGTGTATAGCAAAGAAGCCAATCGATGAAGGAATTGTACAATCGGCAAGAAGGCTAAAGACTTACAAGATTCATTGGAAGACCATCTTAATGTAGCAGGTCGCAAATTAGGAAATTCGCAGTAGAGAACCTACTGCTTTTTCTTTCTTATCATATGTTTACCAAAGAGATATGTTTCCCATGTCAGTTTTGAGCCCTTTTATTGGTATTCAACTGGCGACTACCCTGACATAGGGAACATATTAAAGAAAACACCTATTTTATTAGGTGTCGTCAACATATTAACAACAGTATAGGAACACTATTTCTTTAACGATAAAGCAACGACCGTCTCCACGTGGAATGTCTGTGGGAACAGATCGACCGGTTGGATCTTCCCAACCTTATATGACTGATTGAGGTAGGCAACGTCCCGTGCCAAAGTGGTGGGGTCGCAAGACACATAAACGATTCTGGAGGGCTTAAGTTTAATGACCGCGTCAAGGAACTTCTGGTCACTGCCTTTTCTCGGAGGGTCCATGAACAAAACATCGATATGGTCATTCACTCGGGCCATCCGGGTGATGTAATCCGAGGCGTCGTCCGCATACGAAACGAAGTTGGTTATGTTGTTCTCCCTGGCGTTGGCAATCGCGTCATGGACGGCTTCGGGAACGATTTCGACAGATATTGCTTTCTTGCACCTCTTGGCCGCTATCATTCCGATGGTGCCGATGCCGGAGTAGGCATCAAAGACCACGTCATCCGGCGTGAGCTCGGCGAAGTCCATCGCGGTGTTATAAAGGATTTCCGTCATGATGGGGTTCGTTTGGTAGAAGCTCTTGGCGGATATCCGGAAGTTCACGCCGCAAAGGGTGTCACGGATGAATCCCTTGCCATAGAGGATCTTTGTCCGATCGCCCAGGATGACGTTGGTGTGCCGGCTGTTGATGTTCTGAACGACGGTGGTGATCTCAGGGCGTTGCTCCACCAAGGCGTGCACGAAGTTGTTTCGGCTTGCGAAACTATCGACCCCGGTCACGAGGACCAACATCACGTCATGGAAGAATTTCGAGGTCTTGATCAAGGCGTAACGAATCACACCCTCGCCGGAGTCCTCGTCAAAGGGTTCGATTCTCATGGACTTCATGAGGTAACGCATCGCCTTCAGGATGGGTTCAGCCCGTTCGTCCTCGATGAAGCATTTTTCGATAGGGACGATGACGTGGGTGTTCTGCTTATAGAAGCCACAGTAGACGTTTCCTTTGCTGTCGCATCCAAAAGGAACCTGGATCTTGTTACGGTAGAAGTAGGGGTCTTCCATCCCGATGGTCGGAAGGGCCTCGACGTCCATATGGCCAATCTTCCGGAACTGCTCAACAACCTTCTTTTGCTTATAGACTAATTGGGCCTTGTAGGCGTACTTCTGGAACTCGCAGCCGCCACAGGAAGAACAGACTTTGCATTTTGGTTCGATGCGGTCAGGCGAAGGCTTAAGGAGCTTGGTGACCCGACCAAAGAGAGAGCCGGCTCTCTGATAGACGATTTCTACTTGGGCCTCGTCGCCAGGGAACATCTCCTCGACGAAAATAACCCGTCCGTTATCTTTGCAGACCCCCAGCCCCTCAAACGAAAGATCAATGCATTTTAAGGTTAGAGTACTCGGACGATCATACTGTGGCATTAGGCTGCAGCCTTCTCTTTCGGAGCCGCCATCATTTGTTGGATAAACTCGACTTCGACTTTCTCGTCTAGACGCGGGAAGAGCTGTTCGCCCTTGGCGACCTTAAGACCTCCGATGGCGTTGAGTTTAATCGCGCTATCATAATTTCGCAAAGAAGCAGGAATGCCTAATTGATCGAAGATCTTCCCGCTCTTGGTGATGAGAATCGGAGAAAGCAATTCACCAGCGAGGAAAATGATCGAAGCGAGGTGGGCCATGCAGCTCTCCAATTGCTTCTTTTTCTCGGGGTCTTTTGCTAAAGCCCATGGCGCGCTTTGCTCAATGTACTTATTGGCGGCGCCCACCATCTCGAGGACGGCGGCATAGGCTTCGGTGACTTTTAGATCGTCGCTAAGGATCTCGTAGGACTTGATGGTCTTTTCGGCCACTTCGCGAAGTCCCTTATCGAGATCGTTCAACTCGCCCTCGTAGGCCGGAATCACACCTCCGAAGTACTTGTCGATCATGGAGACGGTGCGGTTGAGGAGGTTGCCAAGGTTGTTGGCTAAATCAGTGGTAATGCGTGAAACGAAGTCCTCAGGGGTGAAACGGCCATCCTGACCAAAGATGATCTCGCTAGCTAGATAGTAACGGACCGCATCGACGCCATAACGTTCGCAAAGGGGTTCGGCGTAGACAGTGTTGCCACGGCTCTTGCTCATCTTGCCGTCCTTCATCATCATGAGGCCATGAACGAAAATGCGGTTGGGTTTGCGTAAGCCCATCGCCTGAAGGAACATCGGCCAATAGATGGTGTGGAAACGGGTAATGTCCGCTCCGATGACATGGACGATCTCGCAGGAGGGATCCTGCCAATAAGATTGAAAACGGGAATCGTCGGGTTGGAGATATCCAAGGGCGGTGATGTAGTTGGTGAGAGCATCAAGCCAAACATAGACGACGTGGCCCGGCGCTTCCTTTACGGGGATGCCCCAATCAAAGGTGGTGCGGCTCACGCAGAGGTCATTTAGGCCCGGTTTGATAAAGTTGTTAACCATCTCGGCTTTGCGGCCTTCGGGGATGATGAATTTGGGATTCTGGTCGAAATAAGCGAGTAAGTCACCGACGTATTTGTCGCAATGGAAAAAGTAAGCCGGTTCTTCTTTCTCTTCGCAAGGACGCCCGCATTCGGGGCAAAGATGACTCTCCCCGACCTGGGTTTCGGTCCAGTAGGATTCCTCATGAACGCAGTACCAGCCTTTGTAGGCGCTGAGATAGACGTCCTTTTGCTCGATGAAGCGGCTGAAGATCTTTTGGACCGTCTCGTAGTGGCGGGGCTCGGTGGTGCGGATGAAATCGTCATTCGTGATGCCCATGAGCTTCCAAAGGTTTAGGAATTTGACGGCGACGCCATCGACGAACTGCTGGGGGGTGACGCCGGCGGCTTTGGCGTTGTCCTCGATCTTTTCGCCATGTTCGTCAAGACCGGTTAAAAAATACGTGTCAAAGCCGCGCATTCTTTTGCCGCGGGCGATGATATCGCATAGGGTTGTGCAATAAGCGTGCCCCAGATGGGGAGAGGCGCTCGGATAGTAGATCGGCGTGGTGATATAGAATTTTTTGCTCATGGCGAATGATGCCTCCTCTAGCAAAATAAAACCGCGTTGTTCGCGCGGCTTATTCTAACATTTATGTCCCTTACTTGAAGCGATTACTTCTTGTCTTGGACTTTGGCCAACTTCTTGTTGAAGCGGTCGATACGGCCATCGTTAGCCACACTTCTTTGTTTGCCGGTGAAGAACGGATGGCAATTCGAGCAGGTATCAACCTTGATTTCCTTCATGGTCGATCCTGTCTCAAAGGTGGCGCCGCAGCTGACGCAGGTCACTTTGCACTTGTGGTAGTCCGGATGGATGTCTTTTTTCATAATTCACTCCTTTCGCCTTGCGACCTATTGCCGCAAAGAGAGTTACGGTGGTTACTATACCCCCAACCCCTAAGGGTTGCAACGCTTATTGCTTCTTCGCGGCCTCTTCCGCCTTCATCTCGCGAAGGGCGGTTAGCAGCCGAAAGACGGCCATTACTATCTCACCTAGGCAAAGAACCATTGGGGTGAGGGCCGAAAGAATGAGAATCGGGGCCGCATGAAGGCCGGCGTAAATCATCAGAGCGGCCATGCAGGCGAATAAAACCCCGAAATACGCCAAATTGAAAATCGACTGAAGACGCAGCTCATTCCCGTGCGTCTTGCCAATGAGGATAAACTGGGCGGCCACCCCCACAAGAAGGCAAAGCAGCGCGTACAGGACTTTGAGGTAGATGCCGCTCAGAAGTCCGGCGGGCGAAAACTGATCGACGATGTTCGGCAGGTAGGGATAGATGCCGCTCGTGACCAAGAAGTAGATAAACATCGAAGCGCCGATGTAGAAGACCGGGTAGCCGGTCAAACGTCGTATCTCAGAAGGTGTCATTGTCTTCCTCCATGAACCAGGGTGATCTCTTCGCCCGGTTTCATCAGCATCGCCATCGGGGCGGTGACTTTCATACACTGATGATAGTCCCAAAGCATACCAGGTTTCATGTGCATTGGAATCATGTGGACCGGATTAATCTCAATAGCCGCCTTGGTGGCCTCCTCGGGGGTCATGGTGTAGGTGCCGTCAATCGGGAGTAACGCATAATCGATCTGACGGATGAAGAGGTCTTTCATTTCCGGGATGTTATCGGTGTCTCCGGCGTGGTAAATCCGTACCCCGTCCACATCGATCACATAGCCAACGCATTCGGCCTTTTTATGGTGGGCATTGTAGGCCGGAACCGCGTGGATATGGACTCCACACTCATCGAAATCTCGGTAAACCATTGACGAATAGGCGTCACGACTCCGGATGACGATGGTCCGTGGGGTCAAAGGGATCTTGTCGATGGCGTTGTGGTCATAGTGCTCGTGAGTGATGAGAACTAGCGAGGCTGGTTTGTCATAGCCTTCTCCGGCAAAAGGATCGATGTAAATGTACTTCCCTTCCGCGGTGCATATCCTGAATGATGAGTGACCCTGATATAGAAGCGTTGCCATTATGTTCCCTCCTGGGATTAGAGACCTACCTTTCCTGAAAGATAGGCTGTCGAAAAGCCATCGCTCCAGTAGGCGGTGGGTAGGTAGAGGACCTCTTTCGAGACACTCTGGTTGGCGAGGATAAGATTGAGGCCTAAATGAAAGCACGGCACCAAAGAAGAAATGATGTAAACGATCGAGAGGTAGGCTAACTCGCCACCGCTATATTCGGAAGGGATTTCATAGTAGGAAGCGTCGCTAAGGGGCTCCACGATCAGGTTCCTTAAGACCCTTAAAACCTTGGGGCAGTTCTTCTCGAGGACGAGACCCTGAAGTTTCTCCGCAATACCTTTTAGCAGCTCCGGATTCTCATTGAGTTTTCTTTCCGGCGAGAAGACCATCCAGGTCGGGTGTTGAGGGTCCTCGCCTTGGACGTCGTTGCTCCATTCTTTGAACACGTAAGCGTAGTAAATTTCCCCGGACTGAATGAGTTTAGTTCGTTTGTAGTAGGGGCCGGTCAAAAAACCGAGCATTTTGCCTCGTAAAGAAGCCTTGTTGCCGATGTAGGCGATTTCCTTACCGCTTAGGGCAAGCCGTTTGGCCTGCCAAGATTCGTTAATCTCGGCAAGGGTTTTCACATAGTCCATGCCTTTATGATAGCGGTTTTCTTTCCGTGAATATAGCCACCGAATATGCTACTATGCGTTTTACGCATAAAAAGGAGGCCTCTATGATTTCTACGGGTCTAGCCATTAAGGTCCTTAATGAAGCTCTCGCCACAGGCGGGGACTATGGGGAGATTTACCTCGAGGAAACCGACGCCGGTTCGGTCATGCTCGAGAACGGCAAAGTCGAAACGGCCGGTCGCAGAAAATCGTATGGCGCGGGCATTAGAGTTCTACAAAAAAACGCCAGCGTGTACGGTTACACCAGCGATTTATCCGAGAAAAGTTTGATTAACTTGGCCCACGGCCTCGCCAACCGCTTTTCCGATAAACCCCTCTTCACCGTGAAGAGCATCGAAAAGCAGCATGTTAAGGTGACCAATCGGATCGAAGACCACCTCAAAGACGTGGCCATCGAAGACAAGATCGCCATCTGCCGGGAATGCTACGGCGTTTCCTCGGCGGTCGACAAGCGAATCGTGCGCATCCAGAACGTCTTCACCGACGATTTCAAGCGCATTGAGATCTTCTCCGCCGAAGGCGAAGTCGGCAAACGTTACGAGAACACCGAAGAACGCGGCCGCCTCGTGATGGTGGTTGTCGCTTCGGATAACGGCAAGATCGAAACCTGCTTTAACGGCCCTGGCCGCTACGCGGGTTGGAAGTGGTTCAAAGACATTTTAGACTACAAGAGCGTCGCCAAAGAAACGGCCGAGAAGGCCATCATGATGCTGACGGCGGCCGAATGCCCCTCCGGGCGCTTTCCGGTCGTTATCACCAATGGTTGGGGCGGAGTCCTCTTCCACGAAGCCTGCGGACACAGCCTTGAAGCCACGGCCACTGCTAAGAAACTCTCAGTTTTCTCGGACAGTATCGGCAAACAGATTGCCAGCCCTCTCGTGAGTGCCTATGACGATGGCACCCTCCCCAATGAATGGGGTTCGAACAACGTCGATTCCGAAGGCCATGTGACCCAGAAGAACCAACTCATCAAAGACGGCATATGCGTCGGTTTCTTGGTCGATAAGTTCAACGGCCGCCGCCTTAATATGGAGGCCAACGGGGTCTCCCGTCGCCAAAGTTACCGTTATGAGCCGACGAGCCGGATGAGTAACACCTATATCGCTCCAGGCAAAGACAAAGCCGAAGACATCATCAAAGACACCAAGCTCGGTATCTTCGTCGCCAACTTCGGCGGCGGCAGCGTCAACCCCGCCACGGGAGAGTTCAACTTCTCCGCGTGTGAGGCTTACATCATCCGGGGTGGCAAGGTTTGCGAGCCGGTCCGCGGCTGCACGCTCATCGGATCCGGCAAAGAGGTTCTCCTCAACATCGACCGGGTCGGCGATGACGTCGGCTTAGGACAGGGCATGTGCGGATCCTCTTCCGGTTCCGTTCCCGTCAACGTCGGCCAGCCCACGATCCGCATCAGCGAGATCACCGTCGGCGGCAGAGGAGGCAAATTACAATGAAATTCGACAAGTTTTTCGCCCTTGCCAAGGAAAAAGGCCTGAGTGAAGCCCAAATCCAGATCAGCAAGACCAAGAGCACTTCGATTAATCTCTTCCACCACGAGATCGACAATTTCTCTATCGCCGACACGCAAAGCATCATCGCCTGCGGTGTCGTGAATGGCAAGTTTGGCATCAGCCGCACGGAGAAGATGGGCCGCGACACCTTCGAGTTCCTCGTCGACGGCATCATTGAATCCGCCAGAGTAAACGAGAAAGCCGAGGAGGTTGACCTCTTTAAGGGCAGCCCCAAGTACCATAAGAAAAACGTCTTTAGCCAAGCTTTGGCGGACGCCGATCTTAAGGACACCCTCGTACTGCTCCACAAGATCGAGGATGATCTCTACGCCTACGACAAGAGCATCACCGAAGTGGACTCGGTGGCTTTCGAAGAGTCGGAGGGCTTCTCGGAGTTCTATAACTCCTATGGCCTGAAACTCAAGCAACGGTCCAACTTCTTCTACATCGTGGGCTCGGCCGTCGCCAAAAAAGGCGAAGAGGTCAAAACGAACTACGACATCTGCCTCAGCAACGACCTCCAGGCTTTTGACGAAAAGGCTTTTGTTAACGGGATCGGCGAGGGACTTATCAAGAAGTTCGGCGGGACCCAATGCGACGCCGGCAAGTATCCGACCGTCTTAAAGGATGACATTTTCTCTCATCTTCTTGGCTATTTCCTCGAAAGCGTCTCGAGCGACGAGATTCAACGCCACTCCAGCTGCCTCGAAGGCAAACTCGGCCAGAAGATTGCCTCTTCCAAACTCACCATCAGCGAGAAGCCGCTCCAGAAGAACGTCTTCTTCTCCTACTTCGACGACGAAGGCGTCGCCACCTCTAACAAGGACATCATCAAAAAGGGCGTCCTCAAGACCTATCTCTACAACCGGGAAACCGCAAAGAAAGATGGCGTTGAAAGCACCGGCAACGGTTCGTGGGCTGGCAATAAGATCGGCATCGGCTTCGGGAATGTTATTGTCAAGGGATCGAAGAGATCCTTTGAGGAGATGATCTCCAAAGTCGAAAAAGGCGTCTATATCACCGAAATCGAAGGACTCGGCACCGGCATGAACCCCCATTCGGGCGACTTCTCTTGCCAAGCCGAAGGCTTCATGATCAGAGACGGCAAGATCGCCGAGCCGTTAAACCTCATCACCTTGAGTGGCAACTTGTTCAAGATGCTGGCGGACATCAAGAGCTTCGACAACAAGATGAAGCTCCATCCCTCCTCCTTCGCCTGCACGGACGTCCTCATCAAGAAGATGGCCATCGGCGGCAAGTAGCCTAACGATTCTCTATGTACAACGCGTCTCCTCTCGAGGCGCGTTTTTCCGTTCCCGAGATACGAAAAAAGGAGCGCAAGGCTCCTTAATTCTCCAAACGATTATTTATCTTCGGGCTTCTTGGGATCGTCTTTCGGAGCTTCGGCCGGCTTCCCCACTTGGCGGAGAAAGTCGTAAGCGCTGAGATCCCAATCAGGATGGGCTTCGATCACTTTCTCGAGGCAGAGGGCGAGAAGTTTCTTCTCGGTGGCTACGCGATCCTTAGGCAGCTTGTTGAAGCCATGCTCGGCCTTTTCAAGGGCCGCTTCGGTTTCGATCACGGACTCTTCGGCGAGACCGCTCACAAGCACATAGGCCCTAACTGCGACGATAGTGCCGAGCTCGGCAATGTGTTTCTTCGATTCCAACGGTAGATCGATAAAGGATTGCTTAGCTTCCTCAAAGGGCTTCGTAAGGAAGGACAAGGCTGTCTTTTCGGCGATGGCTTCTTGGTAAAGATTAGAAGAAACCTGGCCTTTCGAAAGGATGATTTTCTCGTTGATGTCGAGGGCGGAAGCGTAATTGCCCTTCCCCAGGGCTTCGTAGAAGGGGATGGAATTGATGGCCGCGGTGAAGTCGGTCACCTTCTCGTAGATTTGGATTCCGCTCACCTTTTCGGAAAAGGCGATTTGGTGTTGTTTGAGCAAGAGGTCGTTATAAGCTTCGACGTTGGCTTTGCTGTTGAGAACGGTCATCAGGTAACCGTCGTTGGTCCCATCGAGAGCGGCGGGGAAGATGTCATAGAGGTATATCATTCCGGAGGTGGTGAGCAAGAGGATTCCGGCGAGTTGAAGGGCGAGCGGCATACCGGTGACGGACGATTTGCCAAAGGCAATCAGGACGACGGAGGCGACAACCTCAAGGAAGAAGAAAACGAACGGCATGTAGATATAGGGGCGCGGATTGCTCTTCTTCACGTCGAGCGGAACAATCACGGTGCCACCGGTAAGGCCGTCGAAATCGGAGAAAGTGACTTTGAGCGTGCCGTCTTTGCGACGTTTGACCCCAAGTCCGAGCACGGTCCATTGGTCGATGGAGTAATGGCCTAGTTTAGCGCCCAGGAGGTGTCCGAGCTCCAGTAAAACGGAGGTCAGGATGATCCCACCAGCGACGAGCACAAGAACGTAGACATAGTTGATTAGTGGCAAATCATTAGGCGTGGCCTCGTTCATTATTGGCCGCACGAAAACTAGAGCGACGACTAAAGCGACCGCGAGCATCAGACCGTAGACGACATAACCCATCGTATCGTTCTTTTTCATAAAGCAACCCTCCCTTTGGTGAGACACAAAGCGTAAACCGCTTCGACATCCTGCTTATCCAGTGACTGGGGGCAACAGCCAATCACATGTGTTCCGTTGCCACTGACTAGAGAAGCTAGTTTTGGGAGGTCAGATTTTGTTACACCAAACTCTTCAAGCGAGGTTGGGAGGCCGATGGAAAGGTAGAAATCCTCCATGGCTTCGACACCCATTATAGCGACCTTAATCTCATCGTCACCAACAATCTTAAAGAGCGTCCGGGCGAGCGAAGCGAACTTCGCGGGATACTTTTTGGCCAGGTAGCGGGCCCAGCCCAAATAGCAGACGGCGATGCCGGCCCCGTGGGTGATCTGCGGAAAGAGACCCGAAAGAGCGTGCTCCAGTGGGTGGACGACGAAGACTTGGGCTTTTCCAAAACCTGTATGGCCATCGTGAGACATCGAGGAGGCAATCATCAAGGCGGCTCGGGCTTCATAATCGCGAGGATTAGCCATGGCAACCCGCCCAGCTTCCATCACGTTCTGGCAGAGACTTAAGGCCCACTGGTCAGAGAGCTGATAAGGGCCCGATTCGTTAAAGAAACGCTCTAAGCTATGCATCATGATGTCGGCGATCCCGGCGGCGGTTTGATATGCATTAACGCTATAGGTTAATTCGGGGTCTTCGATAGCGAAAAGCGGGCGGACCAGATCCTCGTTAAAACCGGATTTGCGACCCGTGGCCACATCAGAGATGACGCAGGAGTTACTGCATTCGCTTCCGGAGGCGGAAATAGTCAAAATGACACCGACCGGAAGGGTTTTGGTCGGCTTGGTTTTATGAAGGTTGAAATCGAAAGCATCACCATCGTAAAAGACGCCGACCCCGATGGATTTGGCCACGTCGATGACGCTGCCGCCGCCGATGGCGAGAATGGCCTGGACGTTTCTTTCCGGGCCAAGGCAATCCCTTTCGCGCAGAAGGATTTATCGGGGTTGGGGGTGACGCCGCTCAGTTCGCAGTGACGGATTTTAGCCCCATCAAGCAGAGAGACAACCCTATCGTACAAACCATTGGCTTTGATAGAGCCGGCGCCGTAAACGATAAGAACGTTCGCGAGGCCGTACCCTAAAAGAATCTCGGCAATTCGCGCTTCTTTGCCCCGACCAAAGACAATCCGCGTCGGAGAACGAAAATCAAAGTCGATCATTTGGCCTTCACCTCTTTGCTGAGTTCGATAAAGGACGGGAACAGGGTGGCGTAGGAGGAGGTGAAGAATTTCTTCATGCTCTTCTCAAAACGGTTCGGGGTAATGGACATATCCTTGAACCCATAGCCGAGTTCGTCCGAAAGCGTCTTGGCGTAGCGGCGGGCCACACTCCGATAACCATCGCGTGTAAGTCCGTAATCATTCTTCTTCGAAAGGACGTCAAAGAGTTTGGTCGTCATTTTGCCATAGAAAAAGTCGTCCACGAGATCGTGAGCAGCCGAGGTATAGGTTGAACGGAGAAATACGAAGTTGTCTTTGGCGTAGGCAAGGAAGCAATCAAGCGAGCCCATGACGTCTTCGGCTTGATCGAGTCCAGTGATGCGTTCGTTAAGAAAAATGGCGGCCAAAAGATCATAGATGTCTTGGTAGTGGTAATAGAACGTCTGCCGATGGCATTCGCACTTGTCGCAGAGAACCGTGACGTTGATTTCCTCAAGGGGACGCGAGAGCATCATTTCCTTGAGGGCGTATTTGAATTTGGCTTCGGTGGTCATAATGCCTTTCTGCTGCGACGCAACGCAGCGTACTCTACGGCGATCTTCGCGCCGACTTTGGCGTTATTAACCACCAAATGGATGTTCGTCTCGAGGCTCTTGCCTCCAGTAAGTTCGACGATGCGCTTAAGCAAGAAGGGGGTGACTTCTTTTCCTTTGATGCCTTTGTCGTCGGCCTCTTTGACTGCGTCCTCAATGATCTTGTCGATGTAATCGTGCGGCAAGGCATCCTCTTCGGGGCAAGGATTAGAGATTAGGATTCCTCCGGTGAGGGGGAAATCCCGCTTCGCTTGAATGATCTTGGCGGCTTCGAGGGGAGTTTGGAAAACGTAATCGACGGGCTTCCCGCTTTCGCGGCAATAGAAGTTCGCGAAGGTCGGTGACTGATAGGAGAGAACGGTCACACCCTGGGTCTCTAAGACTTCGAGGGTCTTGTCGATGTCGAGAATGGCTTTGGCTCCGGCGCAGACGACGGTGACGGGTTCGCTTGCAAGTTCATAGAGGTCGCGACTGACGTCCCAGGAAGTTTCCGCTCCGCGATGAACCCCTCCGATGCCTCCGGTGACAAAGACTTCGATGCCAGCTCGTTTGGCCAAAAGGATGGTGGCCGACACGGTAGTGGCTCCCCAGCCCTTGGAGGCGATGACGACGGGAAGATCGCGTTTAGAGACTTTGGCTATTCCTTTGCGTTTGCCAAAGGCCTCGATTTCCTGTGGGTTCATACCGATGATGACTTCACCATCGATTATGCCCATCGTCGCGGGAACGGCCCCGTTTTCGCGAACGGTCTTTTCCACCAAGAGGGCTGTTTCGACGTTGCGAGGATAGGGCATCCCGTGTGAAATAATGGTGCTTTCAAGCGCCACGACGGGCTTTCCTCCTTTAAGGCGGCGGCGACTTCCGGATTGATTTTCATCTTAACGATCCCTCCTAAGTTCTGGGTATTTTCGTTTCAAATGAAGCGAGACAAGGAAATCGGCAAAGAAGTAGAAGAGGCCGAGGCCAATCAAGGTGGCGGCCAACAGAGTCATCTGGGGCCAACTTAACTGCATATAGACGATGCCAAAGAGAGGGGATAGGCCCTTGTTCAGTGGCAAACAAAGATCGATAACAAAGAAGACGATTCCGAAGAACGCCATTCCGGTGAAGACGATTCCGCGGTAAAGATCCATGGGCCAACAGATGCGGAACAAAACGAGGTAACTGAGAAAAGTAAAGGTAATAACGGAGATGCTCGCGGTGACTGAGTCGGTCATGAAGCCCGGATTGGCGTGGCTAAAGAAATAGAAGATGGCCACGCAAGCGGCCTCGACGAAGCCGGCGGGCAAAGCTCGCGACAGGACCGTTTCCATAAAGCCGCCGCGAATACGTTCCTTCGAAGGCTGTAGGGCCAAGAAGAAGCCGCCTCCGCCAATGGTCACAATTTCCCACACCATCATGTTTTTGGTGGTGAAAGGATAACCCGAAAGACCAGATCCTTTCGATATTAAGAAAGCAAAGCTAATGACGATGGCGAAAAAGGTTTTCGAGAGAAACAAAGAAGTGGTGCGTTCCAGGTTATTGATGACGCGACGGCCCTCCGCCACGACATCGGGCAACTTCGAGAAATCGTTATCCATCGAGACGATGTGGCTGACGTTTCTGGCGGCGCTTGAGCCACTGGCCATGGCGATGGAGCAATCGGCTTTCTTAAGGGCGAGGATATCGTTGACGCCGTCTCCGGTCATGGCGACTTTGTGGCCGTGCTCCTGAAGAGCGGAAATGATCATAGCCTTCTGCTCGGGACGAACCCGACCAAAGACCGAATAGCTTTCCACGAGATCGGGAATTTCAGCGTCTTTGACTTTCTCCATACTCACGTAATAGGCGGCTCCGGGCACGCCCACTTCCTGAGCGATTTGGCTCACGGTTAGGGCATCATCGCCGGAGATGACTTTCACGTCGACGCCGTTTTTGCGGAACCACTCCACGTTGCCTCGCGCGTCAGGTTTCACGTGGTCGGACATGCAAATAAGGCAGACAAGGGTGCTCTGAAGCGGGATTTGGTTGGCTTTGATCGGAGCGCGGTTAAAGTAGAGCCCCACGACTCGGAAACCACGGATGGTCCAGTTTTGGATTTGCCTCGTTCCGGCAGGACTCGGAATGGAGTCGATAAAGGAAGGGGCGCCCAAGATGTAGGTGCCTTCAGGAAAGGTGGCAGCGGAAAGTTTTCTCGCCGAGTCAAAAGGAATGGCCATCGAGGCGTGGAGGCTTCCCGAGGGAAAGCGTTCGGCAAGGGCGGTTGCCGTGGAGTTGGTGTCTTGGGTAGCCTGAAGCAACGAACCAATTTTGTCAGCCAGATTTTGGTCGCTCATCCCCGAGTAATCGTAGATTTCCTTCACCGTCAGAATGCCATCGGTCAGAGTGCCAGTCTTATCAAAGCAAATGGTGTCAACGCGGGCGAGGTTTTCAATGCAGTAAAGCTCCTGAACGTTCATATGGCGCTTGGCTAGACTGATGACGCCGACGGCCAAGGTCAAAGAGATTAGGAGGTATAAACCGGAGGGGATCATGGCGACCAAAGAGCCGCTGACCCGCTTCATAAAATCGTAGTAGGTCTCCGGCGTAACGGTTGTATAAATGGTGGCGGTTCCATCTGGGGCCAAAATTTTTAGACCGGATCCGCCAAAGATGGCGAAAAGGTCGACCGCGAGCATTCCAAGACCAACCACAATCGCCAAAACGCCGGTTAGGAAGAATATTTTGTTGCATGAACGTTTGATTTCGCTTTTGGGACGACGGAACTCCTTGGCGGAGTCCTGGAGTTTTTCCGCGTAGTTGGCCGAACCGACTTTGCACACGCGAGCATAAGCGGTGCCGCTGCGGACGTAGGAACCGCTAAGGACCTCATCTCCCGGGGCCTTATGGATGGCACTGCTTTCGCCGGTAAGCAAAGACTCATCGACGTTTACGGAGCCGTTGACGATAATCGCCCCGGCGCAAATTTGATCGCCCGGACGAAGGATCACGATGTCGCTAAGAACGACATCCTGCACTTTAAGCGTTACTTCCTTGCCATTACGAATTGAGGCTACTTTGGGGTCGGTGACGAGGCGAAGTTTGTCGACCATGCGACGGGCCCGGATGTCTGTCATCAAGCCGATGAAGATGTTGGCCAAAAGGATAAGAGCGAAGAAGAAGTACGAGAAATCGAGGCCGGCGGCAATCATGAGAATCGCGATGCCAAAAAGCAAAAGGTTAAAAAAGGAGAAAAGGTTGTCGGCCAGAATCTGCCAATAGGTCTTGGTAACCTTCTTGGCGACTTTGTTCACGAACCCGGCCTCTTTGCGCTTGGCGACCTGGGCATCCGAAAGGCCGGTCAAAAAATCCGTTTCCATCGCCTCAGCCGCATCGATGGCTTTTGAAAGGTCTTTCTTTTTGTTCGTTTGTGGTTTCGTATCCATGAGTAACTATTCCGTTCGAAGAGCAATCACTGGGTCCTTTTTGGCCGCAATCCGGGCCGGAATCAAACCGGACAGGAAGGCCAAGGCAATCGAAAGGCCCAAAAGCGCCAAAGCGTGAAGCGGATTGAGCAATGCAATGTTAGGGATGGCGTAGTTATTGTAGATGGCTTGGTCAATGGGCAAGCAGGCCAAATAGGTGAAGCCAATGCCAATAAGTCCGGCGATGAGACCAACAATGAAACATTCCGCCTCAAAGAGACGACCCACGTCTTTTTTGCGGGCGCCACAGGCTCGCAAGAGGCCGATTTCCTTAGTCCTCTCAAGCACCGAGGTATAAGTGATAATGCCGGTCATGACTGAACTAACGACGAGAGATATCGAGGCGAAGACGATAAGAACGATCGAGATTATTTTGATAAAGGTAGCCAAGGTGTCGGTGAACATGCTCATATAGTCTTCATATTTGATGGTCTCTTCAGGGTGTTCGGTGTTGTATTTGTCCATCCGTTGTTTGATTTCGGTCTTGGACGCAAGGTTCGTTGGGGTGATGCTAATCGAACTGATGAGGCTATAGCGGTTGCAATAAGCGATCAGGTCAATAAGGCGGATGCCATATTCGTTATCCACCGCTTGGTCAGTTGAATAGAACCCTGGGTCGGTGAAAACACGAAGGAATTCTTCCGCAGCGCCCGAAGCGTTTGCTTCTGAGGAACTGTCGCCGCTAACCATGCTAAAGAGGCTATCGAAGAAGGTTTGAACTTTGGCTTGTTGGAAATCGGACGAAACGCTTTGGCATTCCGCGAAATACTTGGCATAACTCTTGGCCTTTTCGACCCCGGTTCCGAGTTTGGAATCGTAAACGAAAGGATAGGCGTAGGAAAGAGCCGACGAAAGATTGGCTATATCGTTGGCGTTCAGGCCGCCAGCGTCACTTGAAGTGGCTTTAGAAAGATTGAGAGCGATGTTGCTAAGCGACCTCTCAAGAAGCGTGGCCCCATCCGTGGTGGGATCTCCGGTTCGGGCGATGTACCAGTTGTCGGCAGCGGCTTTGGCAAGTTTGATTCCGTCAGCCGTCTCTGAATCATCGTGCATTTCCTTCGTCAAGGATTCTAGATAGCCGACCGAGGCCGGCATCGTGTCCATATAGGAATCGGGTTTTTGGCGAAGGACTCCGACAATTTTGAGTTCCTTGCCTGAGTAGTTGCCGAAATTGTCATACATGGATTGGTAGCCATCCGAGTCGTTGTTGACGCGAGGAAATCCCGTAAGGGTTTTCTGAAGCGAATTTCCGTCCCCGTCGGTATCAGATTTCGTTAAGGTGACCTTCATCGTGTCCGGGTCGAGTGAAAGATCGGAAACACCCCAACAATCTTCCTTATGGTTCGTGTTTTCGCCTTCGGAAACCCGATAAAATGAAGAATTCTTAAAAGCGATAAACTTTTTGTAGAGCTGATCGCCCTCTCCGTTGTAAACGACGCTGTCAAAGGAAAAGGAGCCTAGTGGGCCTTTGCCGGTTTGACCGATTTCGGAGTTTTCGGTGCTGTCATTATTCAAAATGCCGAGCGAAACCAGTGAGTAATAATCGATCCGGTTGTACTTGTCGAGAATCAGCAACAGCTCGTCCGGTTGCTCCGGGTAGCGGCCATCGATGATGTTGTAGTTCTTGAGAACCCCATCTTCGCTCTTGGGTAGTTCATGGAAAATGGTGGTCGGAAATAAAACCGAGGAGAGCAAAGACCCTGTAAGATTGGCGTCTTGATACTGAGGAACGGAGAAATATCCCCCGGTGTCACCACTTTCGGTAATGATGTTGAAGGAAAGGTTGTTGTAATTGTAGGTCACCGTGGCCAGTTTATCGGCTTCGAGGGGATTGAGAACTTCGTTAACATAGGAGCCCGTGATGTTGTTGTAATGAACCGACGTGGAGGTGGACCCGCTGCTATAGACAACCACGTTCTGATCGGTAGGAAATTCGGAACTAGAAGACTGGCTCTGATCGTGGGTGACCGTCACGGAGACGGGGTAAATGGAAATCGGAACGCTGGTAGCCAAGGACGTCTCAACCTGATCGATGTAGTTGCTAAAGCCGTAATTGACGGCCAAAACCATGGCGACGCCGATGATGCCAAACGAGGAGGCGACGGCTGTTAGAATGGTCCGGCCTTTTTTCGTTAAGATGTTTGAGGTGGCGCTTTTGATGGCGGTAGGAAAGCTCATGGCGGTGCGCTTGTTGACGTCTTTGCCAGTGATGTTGGGAGCGACGTCGTTAATGGGGGCGGAATCGCTTGTAATGGCGCCGTCCCGCATCTCGATGATACGATCGCTATATTTTTTGGCTAACTCGCGGTTATGGGTAACCAAAATGACCAAACGATCCTTGGCAACCTCTTTCAAGATCTCCATGACCTGAACGGAAGTGACACTATCGAGGGCGCCTGTCGGTTCATCGGCCAAAACGATTTTCGGGTTGTTTACTAAGGCTCGGGCCATGGCGACTCTTTGCATCTGGCCGCCCGAGAGTTGGTTGGGCTTTTTGTGGGCTTCGCTATCGACACCCACGGATTTAAGCGCCTCAAGAGCCCTCTTTTTGCGGCTAAAGGCCCCCACACCATTAAGCATTAGGGAGACCTCGACGTTCGCGAGCACGTTCATGTGGGGGATGAGGTTGTAGGTTTGGAAAACAAAGCCGACTTTTTCGTTGCGGAAAGCATCCCAGTCCGCGTCTTTGAACTCTTTGGTGGTCTTGCCATCAATGACCAAATCGCCTTCGGTGTAGTGGTCGAGGCCGCCAATGATGTTCAAAAGGGTGGTCTTGCCGCATCCGGAGGGACCGAGCACGGAGACAAATCCTTTGTCAGGAAAGGTCAAAGAAATGTCGGTTAAAGCGGTGAAGGGTTTCCGATCGATGTAATAATCTTTTTTGATGTGTATGAGTTGGAGCATAGATGGACAATTAAATATACCACAGAGAAAAAGGCGATTTCACCGAATAGTTTTGCGCTTTTTTATACGTTGACAAAAAGGCTAGATGATATCTTATATTTCTTTTAGAAAGAAATAACGCATTATCGTTTTACCGCAAAAAACTTCTTGAGAAGACGTTCGCAATCGGAAGCCAGAACCCCTCCGGTAATTAGGGGTCGGTGTTTGAGGGTCGGATCCGCAAAAACGTAGAAGTGGCTTTCGACCGCTCCCTCTTTGGGATCGGGGGCTCCATAAACCAAGCGATCAATGCGCGCTTGGGCGATGGCCCCGGCACACATCAGACACGGTTCGAGGGTGACATAGAGGGTGCAGCCTTCCAAAGTCCACCTTCCGAGAGCCTTTTCAGCCTCGCGAATGGCTTCGATTTCGGCATGCGAGGAAATATCGAGTTTCTTTTCTCGTTCGTTAGCGCCGGAACCAACAACTTGTCCGTCCTTAACGATGATGGCGCCAACAGGCACTTCGCCCTTTTCGCCGGTGATTTGAGCGGACCTTAAAGCAATCCGCATAAGTTCCTGGTCTGTCATGGTGTTTCTCGGTGTAAAAAACCACCGCACAGGAGATCTGGCCTTAAGGCTGCTACCTTCCGGTCCTGACCTGGTTCGGGAAGTTCCCCTCGCGATGGCAAAGTCATTATAAACGACTTTATTTCTTCTCGATAGGTTTTAGCACCGCGAGACCGCCCATGAAAGGACGAAGAACCTCAGGGATGATGACGGAACCATCAGCTTGCTGGAACTGTTCGAGGATGGCTGGGAAGACACGCGAGGTGGCTAAGCCAGAACCGTTGAGGGTGTGGCAGAAGTGGACCTTACCTTCCTTGTCCTTATAACGTTCCATGCCACGGCGGGCCTGGTAATCACGGGCGTTGGAGACGCTCGAGACTTCCTTGTAGATCTTCATCGAGGGGATGTAAACCTCAATGTCGTAAGTGCGGGCCATAGAGTGCGAGCAATCGCCGGCGGCCAATTTATCAACTTGGTAGCAAAGGCCGAGGCCTTCGACAAGTTTCTTAGCTTTGTTCACAAGCTCTTCAAAGGCGGCATCGCTTCCGTCATCGGTGGTGTACTGCACCATCTCGACCTTGTTGAACTGGTAGCCACGGATCATGCCGCGCTCTTCAGTGCGATAGGATCCGGCTTCCTTCCGATAGCAAGGAGTGTAGGCGAAATACTTCTTCGGAAGTTCGTCAATGGAAAGAATTTCGTTGCGGTGCAAATTCACGAGGGCAGTCTCGGCGGTCGGGAGGATGAACTTACGCGGTTCGGTGCCCTCAAGCCAGAAAACATCTTCTTTGAATTTCGGGAATTGACCAGCCGTGTAGCCGCTCTCCTCGTTGAGAATGTGTGGGGGAAGGATCATTTCATAGCCATCCTTGAGGTGGCTCGAAATGAAGTAATTGACGAGGGCCCATTCGAGCTGAGCGCCTAAACCGGTATAGATCCAGGTGCTGGTGCCGCTGATCTTGGCCGCCCGCTTATAATCGATGAGGCCAAGCGACTCGGCAAGCTCAACATGATCTTTGGGCTTAAATCCGGCAAACGCTGGTTCTTTTCCAAAATGATAGATAGGATGATTGTTCTCTTTGCCCCCGGCGAGAAGATCGGGATCGGGCATGTTCGGCAGCACTTCGATCTGAGCCTTGATGTCGGCTTCGGCCTTTCCAAGTTCGGCCTCTTCATCCTTCACTCCGGCCGCCAAAGCCTTAACCTTGGCGAAGATCGCTTGGACGTCTCCCCCAGCTTTCTTAACCTGGGGAACAGAAGCTGACAGTTTGTTCTGTTCGGCTTTGCTGGTTTCAACCTCTTTTAAGAGATCTCTCCTCTTCTGAAACAGAGCAAGCAAAGGAGCGGGATCAAAATCCCAGCCTTTTTTGGCAAGCGCTTCTTTAACAAACTCCGGTTTTTCTTCGATTAATTTCGCGTCAATCATAACGTGTTCCTCCTGTTATAAAAGGGATTCGTAATAAGACCTTAATTTCGCCCCGTTGGCAACCAAAGAGTTGGCGGTGGCGGTCTTATACCCCTCGATTATAGTAGACTTTAGCTTCCCTAGGCAGTGACTTTGTAGACTTTTTGCTAGTTCCGAAGCTTGCAAAAATGAATAGGCATTAACTTTGTTGACCAACAGATCGGGAAAAGCGATGGTTCCGAGAGCAAAGATTTGCACTTTGGCGGCCATGGCCTCGAGGGCGGTGAGGTTGTCGGGGTGGGAACCGTCAAAGAGAATGACGGCCTTGGCATTGATGAGGGCGCTGCGGTAAACGTCGTCCTCCACGAGATCGCTATATTGAAGGTTGGACGGAGCGGCTTTGTTAAGTTTGGCGACGGCGGGTCCACCATAACGACCACGCTTGCCGATCCCAAGAAAAATGAATTTCAGCGAGGGGATGAGGAAAGCGATTTGTTCAATGCTCTTTTTGACGTCCGGATCGTCGAAGTCACCGACCGAAAGGCAATAAGTGGTCTCGGGCGGCAGGCGGAAGTAACGGAAAAAGACATTTTTCTCATCCGGGTCGGCCTCTTCGAATCGGGCGAGGTTTACCCCCGCCGACAGGACTTCCATCCGGCATTTGAGGCCTTGTGCCCTCACAAAATCCATGCAAAACACGTTCGGAACGATGACAAGGTCGCTTTCGGACAAGAGTTTAAAGGCGGATTTTTTTAGGGCGAAACCGCCTGTGGCATCCCGCTCTAGGAAGCGGGTGCTAGGATCGTTCTCGCAATAGAAAGCTGAGGTGACGATTTTGGCGTCTTCCTCGCGAAAAGATTTCACGAGGTTCTCGTCTTCGGGGGTTATCAGATGAACAATCTCCGGACTGGCATAAATTGAATCGACCCAAGAGACCGAAGACAGTTCAAGAGCTCCTTTGAGGTTTTTCCGCATGCGGACTCCTTCAAAGGGGACGCTGGAACTAGGTGGTTTGAAATAAACCAGACTTTTCATCAGATATCGTCGTCTTTGCCCGAGCCGGAGGCGCCGTCGGATGAGGAAGCGTCCTCGTCCGTTTCGTCATCGACTATGGCTTTGGCGCCCTTTTTAACGGGTTCATCTTCGGAAGGAGCCACCAAGGCGGGGTTGATTTCCTCGTCAGGAGCCTCTTCGACAGGAGCGTTTTCGTCAATGTGGGGGACGATGGCAATGGAAGCCACGTGAGCCCGTTCTTCGAGAGCGATAATCTTCACGCCTTGCGTGTTGCGGGCGCTGATTTTCACTTGGAGCAACGGAGTGCGAATCACAATGCCCTGATCGGTGATGATCATCAGATCTTCGTCGCCTTTAACGGCTCTCATGGCAATCAAAGAACCGTTCTTTTGAGCACTCTTGAGAGACAAGACGCCTTTGGCCCCACGACGAGTGAGGCGATAGCCGTCATAGTGGCGGCTTGAGCCGTCTTCGCCTTGGACATCGGTGTCTTCGGCATAGGAGATCTTGCCATAGCCGAGAGTGGACAAGACCAAGATCTTGTTACCCTCGAGGGAGGTCGTGGAATCAACGAGATGCGAGCCGTCTTTCAGGTTCATGCCCGAGACGCCGGCGGCATCGCGGCCCATGGAGCGGACAGTGTTTTCGGGGAAGGAGCACACCTTGCCGTTGCTGGAAGCCAAGGAAATAATGGCCTCTCCATTGGTGCGCTTAACATCGAGAAGCTGATCGCCTTCGCGGAGGTGAAGGGCGCGCTTTCCGTTCTGGTGAATGGAGGCAAATTCAGTGAGTTTCGTTCTCTTGACCACGCCGCCAACCGTCGCGAAGAAAAGATAAGCGGTGTCGGTATATTCGTCAGTGGGGACGATGGCAACAACCTTCTCGTTCTGATCGAGATTGAGGAGGTTAATAGCCGGCATGCCTTTGGAATCGCGAGCGCCGTCGGGGATCTTGAAGCCACGAAGACGATAGACGTTACCAAAGCTGGAGAAGAACAGCAGGTCGGTGTGGGTCTTCGTATGCAGCATCAAATTAACCAAATCACCGCTGGTGGTGCTGATGCCTTTGACTCCGCGACCGCCGCGGTTCTGGGTGCGGAAGGTGTCGTCGCTCATTCTCTTGAGATAACCGTTCTTGGTGAGAAGAACGATGATGTTTTCTTGCGGGATGAGGTCTTCGTTATCGATGTTGGCGGCCTCGTCGCTGATCTCGGTCAGGCGCTCGTCGCCGAAACGCTCCTTGAGATCCTGAAGTTCGGAAATGAGCAAAGCCACGATGTTGTCTCGCGAAGAGAGCAAGCGGTTGTATTCCGCGATATTAAGGGTCAATTTAGCGTGTTCGTCCTTGAGTTTATCCTGCTCAAGGCCCTGTAGTTTGCGAAGCGTCATAGCCAAAATGGCTCCGACTTGTTCATCGCTAAGACCAAACCTCTTGTTGAGGCGGGCTCCGCTTTCTTCGTCAGTTTTGCTGTCGCGGATGATGTGAATGACCTCATCGATGTTGTCGTGGGCTAACAAAAGGCCTTGGACAATGTGGTCACGATCGCTGTCCCGCTGGAGAAGGAAATGAGTGCGACGGGTCAAAACGGTGATCTGGAATTCGATGTAATGCTTTAACAAATCGGTGATCGGAAGAATTTTCGGGGCATTGTCGACCAAGCAAAGGTTGATGATGCCGAAGTTAATCTGGAGAGAGGTGTGCTTGAGAAGGTTGTTGGCCACGACCTCCGGAACGCAATCCCGGCGGACTTCGATGACCACGCGAATGCCTTCTTTGTTGGATTCATCGCGGATATCGGTGATACCATCGATGATTTTGTCACGGACCAGTTGGGCGATATTCTCAATCATCGCCGCCTTGTTGACCTGGTAAGGGATCTCGGTGACGATAATGCGGCTCTTGCCGTTTTCGGTTTCTTCGATGTGATAACGGCTGCGAATAGTGACAGATCCGGTGCCGGTGGTATAGGCCTCAAGGATGCCCTGACGGCCTAAAATCACGCCTCCGGTCGGGAAATCCGGTCCATGGAGGTAGTTTTGCATGATCTCTAACGGGGTCAAATCGGGTTTAGCGCACATGGCGACAATGGCGTCAATAGCTTCGGAAAGGTTATGGGGGGCCATGTTGGTGGCCATACCGACGGCGATGCCTTCGCTGCCGTTAACGATAAGGTTCGGGAAACGGGAAGGAAGAACGACCGGCTCCTTTTCGGTGCCGTCGTAGTTGTCGCAGAAATCCACGGTGTCTTCGTCGATGTCTCTCACCATCTCAACGGCGAGTTTGTTCATGCGGGCTTCGGTGTAACGCATGGCGGCCGGTTCGTCGCCATCGATAGAACCAAAGTTGCCGTGGCCGTCGACGAGGGTATACCTCATGGAGAACGGTTGAGCCATACGGACCAGGGTCAAATAAAGCGCGGAGTCGCCGTGGGGGTGGTATTTGCCCATGACGTCGCCGACGATGCGAGCGGATTTCTTATAGGGTTTGCCCGGCTGCATCCCGCTTTCGTTCATGCCGAAAATAATGCGACGCTGAACGGGTTTGAGACCATCGCGAACATCAGGAATGGCGCGCGAAACAATGACCGACATGGAGTAGGAAAGGAACGCGGTCTGAACCTCGTTCGTGACCTCGCGATCGAGCAGCCCCGGAACGATTCCGGCCGCCGTCTTCATCCTCGCCTGGTCTTCGGCCGTCACTTCTTCTTCAGGGGCGACGGTCTCAGGGTTTTTCTTGTCTTCGATATCCATTTTTGGTGCCTCCACTTCCTTAATAGTCAAGGTTCTTCGCGAACTTGGCCGTCGCCGACGATGCGAGCGGATTTCTTATAGGGTTTGCCCGGCTGCATCCCGCTTTCGTTCATGCCGAAAATAATGCGACGCTGAA
>Ga0183099_1000178_pt1 | contig 55469 bp, 40 predicted proteins | sample Biomet1_FD_127788 | JGI IMG/M metagenome (GOLD analysis project Ga0183099, IMG submission 127788) | Microbial communities from bioreactor (seeded with anoxic lake sediment) at LBNL, California, USA - Biofuel metagenome 1 | ecosystem: Engineered > Bioreactor > Anaerobic > Unclassified ... | reverse complement strand
GCCGAAGGGCCGGCCCTGCTGCAGGATCGGGTGCCACCGTTTCCGGGCGCCCAAGCCCGTCAGCAGATTGAACAGAGTCTGAAGCAACCCATCGAAGCCCTGTTTGATGACTTTGACGAGACCCCGCTCGCATCGGCGTCCGTTGCCCAGGTGCATACCGCCCGCCTCAAAAGCAGTGGCGAAGAAGTGGTGCTGAAGGTGATCCGCCCGGATATCCGCCCGGTGATCGATGCCGACCTGGAGTTGCTTGAAGCCTTGGCTCGCCTGGTGGCCTGGCTGGTGCCGCGCAATCGCCTGCGTCCGGTGGAGGTGGTGCGGGAATATCGCAAGACGCTGCTCGATGAGCTGAACCTGATGAGTGAAGCGGCCAATGCCATCCAGTTGCGCCGAAACTTCGAGGGCTCGCCCCTGCTCTACGTCCCGCGCATCCATACCGATCTGTGCCGAGAGAATGTGCTGGTGATGGAGCGCATCTACGGTATTCCGGTCTCCGACCGACCCGCTCTGGAAGCCAATGGCACCAACCTGAAACTGCTGGCCGAACGCGGGGTGGAGGTGTTCTTCACCCAGGTATTCCGCGACAGCTTTTTCCACGCCGATATGCATCCAGGCAATGTATTTGTCTCTTATGAACATCCCGACGATCCACTGTGGATTGGCATCGACTGCGGTATAGTCGGCACCCTGAATCGCGCCGATAAACGCTATCTGGCGGAGAACTTCCTCGCCTTCTTCAATCGGGATTACCGCCGGGTTGCCGAGCTGCATGTGCAATCGGGTTGGGTTCCGCCCGATACCAAGGTTGAAGAGTTCGAATCGGCACTGCGTACCGTGCTCGAACCCATCTTTGCCAAGCCACTGGCCGAGATCTCGTTCGGTCAGGTGTTGTTGAATCTATTCAACACCGCCCGACGCTTCAATATGCAGGTGCAACCCCAGTTGGTGTTACTGCAAAAGACCCTGCTGTATGTCGAAGGACTGGGCCGCCAGCTCTATCCACAGCTGGATCTGTGGCAGACCGCCAAGCCCTTCCTCGAACGCTGGATGCGACAACAAATTGGCCCGCAAGCGGCCTGGCGCGCCCTGCAGGAGAACGCACCCTTCTGGCTGGAGAAACTGCCGCAGTTGCCGGATCTGGTTTACGATGCCCTGCAACAGGCGCAGCGTCAGCAGCATCAACTGGATCGGCTCTCGCACCAGTTCCAGCGGCAGCACCAGCAGCAAGGCCGGGCCCGCTATCTACTTGGCATCGGCGGCGCTGTGCTCATCGGCAGTTGTCTGTTACTCGAAAGCCGGTTCCACAATCTCGGCGTATGCGGCATAGTGGCTGCCGCCCTGTTCTGGCTGGCGGGCTGGCGCGCCATGGCCGCCCAACGTCACTGAACTCGCCCACCGGCCCCATAACGGATAACCGGCTCAACCTGACCGCCACTCAACGTGAGGTGAATCATGCACTTTAGTATTACCGAACTCCTGCTCATCGCCTTCATCGTGCTGATCCTGTTCGGCACCAAGAAGCTGCGCAACATGGGCGGGGATCTGGGCAGCGCCCTGCGCGATTTCAAGAAGGCGCTGCATGATGAGCCCAAGGCTGACAAGCCCCCCGTAGAGCCGGAACAACTGGCCGACGCCCAGTTTCATGCCGACGCCGAACCCTCGCCGAAAAAACCTGCCGCCACCGATACGCCGCAGGATAAGTAAGCCATGTTCGATGTCGGCTTCTGGGAGCTGGTACTCTGCGCCATTGTCGCTCTGGTCGTCCTGGGGCCTGAGCGCATGCCGGTTGCCGTCCGCAGCGTGGCGCACTGGGTTCGCATCGCCCGCTCGACCCTGAATGCGGTGAAATCCGAATTTGAACATGAACTGGCACTCGGTCCGCTCAAACCGGAGCAAACACCCGACCTGCAGCCCCCTCACATAGCTGCCGCCGAGACCTTGCCATCATCGCAAACCGCCGTGGCGACCGAGATCCAGCAGGCGATTGCCGAGCTCAAGGCGGCCGCGGTGCAACGCGCCGAAAACCTGGGTACCAGCAACTTGGGCGCCGGAAACGTGGGCGCCTCTCCCCCCCGTACCTCCGCCGACAGTGACAAACAGCCATGAAGAGTGAAAGTTACTTTTGCTGTTACTTTTCCAGGGAAATTAGCATCTCCGTCAGGAGAGATACGAGTAAGTTCTACACAGCAGTCGCTGATAACTTTTCCATCGTATACCTGATATTGCCATCCTTCCGGACCTCCGTGCAGGCAGTGACCGAAGTTATTTGTAGGTAATTGAATTGTGTCTTTGTCTAAAACGAATTTTCCTTTGTTGATACGATTTGCATATCTTCCAACGGAAGCACCGAAGTCACTTGGAATATTTACGTAATTTGAAATGCTGTCAAAGCCAAGTACCACATCCTGCATCTTACCACTCTTATCGGGAACCATGATAGATACAATTCTTCCTCCAAAGTTTGTGATGCATACTTCCATACCAGCTTTATTTTTAAGCGTGTATAGATCAGTCTTTTTCCCTTTAACCTCTGTTTGAAAGTTTTCTGCTTTTAATCCAGAGAGAGTAGCCTCTTGCTGAGGCTTATTGGCACAGGATGATAATATACCTGCGGCAATGCTGAGTGTGAGCCAAAATTTCTTCATTTCATGATCTTTTTTAAGGTGATATTTATTGAGTGTAAAAGTAACACTTATTTCTATATGATTATATAATTATTAGTATGTTATAGAGCATGAAATGATAAATTGAATATAAAATCCGATTGGTTTTGACAGGGCAAAAAAAAGGTGTATCATTCGTTTTGAATGATACACCTTTCTATAAGGTTATGTTTATTTTAAACTTAAGCTATCTTGCGTGAACCATCGCTGATTACTACATCGTAAACTTTTGGACTTCTGCCAAACTTAGCTTTGAAAGATTCTTTTGCATCAGCAATAAAGGCATCATACAATTCTTCTTTTACTAAGTTGATAGTACATCCACCAAATCCACCACCCATAACGCGTGAACCTGTTACTCCGTTTTTCTTAGCGCAGTCGTTTAAGAAATCAAGCTCTTCGCAGCTAACTTCGTAAAGTTTGCTCATACCGTGGTGTGTGCCATACATCTTTTCACCAACTGTTTCGTAATCGCCTTTTTCCAAAGCATCACAAACGTCGAGTACACGTTGAATTTCTTCAATTACATATTCAGAACGCATGTAATCTTCTGCAGTTACGTCGTTCTTAACAGCCTGAAGCATTTCCATTGTGCAATCGCGAAGGAATTCTACTTCTGGGTGATTCTTCTTGATAGCAGCTACTACTGTTTCACAAGATTGACGACGTTTGTTGTAAGCAGATGAAGCAAGTTCATGCTTAACAACTGAGTCAAGTAAAACTACTTTGTATCCTGTTGGGTTGAATGGATAGTATTTGTATTCCAATGAACGACAATCCAAACGGATTAAGCTACCTGCTTTACCGAAAACAGAAGCAAACTGGTCCATAATACCACAGTTAACACCGCAATAGTTATGTTCTGTAGCCTGTCCTATTTTAGCTAATTCGAATTTGTCGATACCACAGTTGAACATATCATTCAATGCAAAAGCGTATGTGCTTTCTAATGCTGCAGATGAAGACATTCCGGCTCCAAGAGGTACATCGCCTGCAAAAGCAGTGTCGAATCCTTGAATTTTACCACCTCTTTTAATGATCTCGCGGCAAACTCCAAAAATATATCTTGCCCAACTTGCGTGTGGAGCATCTTCTTCGTTTAATCCAAATTCTACGAAATCTTTCAGGTCAATAGAGTAAGCTCTTACTTTATCAGTTCCATTAATTTTAATTTCAGCCATCATTCCCTTATCAATAGCTCCAGGGAATACGAAACCTCCATTATAATCTGTATGTTCTCCAATAAGATTAATACGTCCAGGAGAAGCATATACTGAGCCTACTGCTCCGTCAAAGTGCTTTTGGAAGCGACTTCTAACAACTTCAATATCCATAATTAGTGTTTTATTTTTAGATTTCTATATAAAATATAATATAATTATTCAACAGGAATATCCTTGTTTACATTCTTGCATCCAATCAATGCATAATATAATATGTATGCAACGCCTGCGAATACAATCCAGAAACTCATTAAGTAGCTGCTTGTAATATCAGCCAAACCTCCCTGGATAAGTGGCAAAATTCCACCACCGCAAACCATTACCATGAACAGGCCAGAACCCATTGCTGTGTATTTACCTAGTCCTTCAACTGCTAAATTGAAAATTCCACCCCACATGATTGAAGTACAGAATCCGCAAAGAATGAAGAACATGATACCAACTGGTACAGCTGTCATACCAAAGCTTATGTTTGATTTAAATACAGGCATAGAAACAATAACATCTGTTGGAGCGAACATTCCGATTAATAAGAATATTAAAGCTACAGAACTTACAAAAAGAATCTGTGTTTTACTTGAGAATTTAGCTCCGACAGCTCCACCAACGAAACGGCCAATCATCATTAAGAACCAATATGTACCGCAGATTGAACCAGCCATAGCTGCATCCATACCAATACCTTTAGCACCTTCTGCATCAGCTCCGGTAGTAAGGAACAAGTTTACAAAGTTAGGAATACCAACTTCAACACCTACGTAAACGAAGATAGCTACTGTTCCTAATAAGAAGTGACGGAATGACAATGCGCTGTGTGTTTCTTTTTCTTTCTTTTCTGTTGCAGATTCTTTGTGTGGTTCTGGGATACTCATAGTAGCCAATACAAAGAATGCTAAAGCAAATACACCCATTGCGATGAACAATGCAGGAGCTGCATCACTGATTTTAGCTTGTGCTGCATCACCAATTAAATAACCTACAAGAATAGGTACGATTGTAGCAGAAATAGAGTTACCGCATCCACCGAACTGGATTAACTGGTTACCTTTTTTGCCACCACCACCTAAAGTGTTAAGCATTGGGTTTACTACTGTGTTCAACATACACATAGAGAAACCGGAAATGAATGCACCTGCAAGATAAACACCAAAGCTGCTTACTTCACCAGATAAGAATTGAATACCTACGCCGACGAAACCTACTGCGATTGCTGCAAGAGCTGTTTTCTTATAACCGATTTTCTTTAGCATCATACCAGCTGGGATTCCCATGAAGGCGTAAGCTATAAAGTTCGCAGCATTACCTAATTGGGTCATCCAGTTAGGAGCATCAAACTGATGTTTTACAATTATACCAAGTGGGTTGGTAAGACCGGTTACAAAAGATACCATTGCAAAGAGGGCAAACATCATTGCTATAGGCAATGCGTAATTTTTCTGTTGATTAGACATGTCGTTTAAATTGTTAGTTATGAGATTAAATTAGTTTCTAAAGATTATTTTTCTACTCCAAATTTGTAAATGGTTACTTGAGTATACTCTTCTCCCGGATTCAATGTAGCTGAAGGGAAGTGAGGATTATTAGGAGTATCGGGGAATAATTGTGCTTCAAAGCATATGGCGCTTCTTGCAGGGAATGTAGCTCCATGTGCTCCGGCAAAACCATTTAACCAGTTTCCGGAATAGAGTTGTACACCAGGTTCGGTTGTATATACTTCCATGAATCTTCCGCTGTTTGGTTCTACACATTTTACAGCGAAACTTAATTCACCTGCTTCTTTTTTGTTTAATACAAAGCAATGGTCATATCCTGCTCCGTTTTCAATTTGCTGATGTTTGTCATTAATACGATCACCCACAACATGAGGAGTTCTGAAATCAAGAGGAGTACCTTCTACTTTTGCAATTTCTCCAAAAGGAATGCATACATCATCAATAGGAGTATAATGATCTGCGTTTATTGTAAGAATGTTGTTGAGAACGGTTGGGGTAGGACTGGCTATGCCGGCGAGGTTGAAGAAATCGTGATTGGTAAGATTTACGAGGGTTGTTTTGTCTGTCTTTGCTTTATAACTTATTTTGAATTCATTTTCATCTGTTAATGAATAAGTCATAATTACATCCAGTTTCCCAGGGAATCCTTCTTCTCCATCCTGAGCTGTATATTTAAATTCTACAGTTTGATCATCTTTTTGTTCAGCATCCCATACTACTGCATGAAATCCTTTTGGTCCACCATGAAGAGAGTTAGGTCCGTTATTGGTGGCAAGTGTATATTCAACGCCGCATAAAGTGAATTTTCCTTTGGCAATTCTGTTACCGTATCGTCCGATAGTAGTGCTAAGAAATGGTTCTGGACTGTTTACTACATTGTCTATACTGTCGTGTCCAAGAATAACATTCGAGTAGTTTCCGTTTTTGTCCGGAGCCATAATGGATAATGTTGCAGCACCATAATTAGTAACTGCTATTTCCATACCATTTTTGTTTTTTAGAATAAATAAATCAGTTGATTTACCGTTTATTGTTTTTTGGAAATCCTCACGCTTAAGGCCTGACAGGTTATTGTGAGTCATAGAAGTGTTTATCATATTTTTATTTTAGTTTTATATTGTCATTGCAAATAAAGTCAAATTCTTCCGTATACCCAAATATATTTCTGTAAAACTGTTGACTAAATTAAGAAAGTTTAGCCATTTATCAGGCTTTGAAACAAATTGTACCCCATGATGAAACAAATAGATACCTGTTCCTATCAAAAAGCGTACGCTAATAAAACAAACGTGTAACATAAGGTAATATTTTATATTATATCTTTACACCATTGAAAAAACTTATTAAATTATTGGTAAACGATGAGAAACATATTTATTTATTTGTTAGCCGGAATGTTGTTTATGTCTTGTGCAAAGCCGGATTTTGAAAAAACAGCTGATGGGCTTATTGTACATATAAAGAAGGAGCAAGGCTTCGGCTTGAATCAAGTAAGGTTGCAGGTTATTAATGAAAAAATAGTTCATGTGTCTGCTACTCCTGATGATAAATTTTCGAATGAAAATAGCTTGATTGTTGTTCCTCAAACCGGTAAAAAGACTCCTTTTACTGTTGAAGAAAAGAATAATTGTGCGGTTCTTTCTACTGCATCGTTGAAGGCTTTTGTGAATTTGAAGACTGGTGAGGTTAATTTTACAGATACAAAAGGAAACTCTGTTCTTCGTGAAAATAAAGGCGGAGGTAAATCTTTTACTCCTATTGAAGTGGATGGAACCAAAGGTTACACTATGCGCCAGGTTTTTGAATCTCCCGATGATGAAGCTTTCTACGGACTAGGACAACATCAGTCTGATGAATTTAATTATAAAGGTAAGAACGAATCTCTTTTTCAGTATAACACGAAAGTGTCAGTGCCTTTTGTTCTCTCAAATAAGAATTATGGAATTTTGTGGGATAACTACTCATTGAGTAAATTTGGTGATGACCGTGAATATGATCAGCTAAATCAATTTAAACTTTTCGATGCAAATGGTAAAGAAGGTGGATTGACTGCTACTTATGTTCCGGATCCAAGGAGTGGGAAAGCAACTGTGACCCGTACGGAATCTACTGTTGATTATGAGGATATTAAAACAATTAAGAATCTTCCGGCTAATTTCCCGTTCGATGGAGCCAATGTAACTTATGCTGGTGAGCTTGAGGCTAATGAAAGCGGAGTTTATCGTTTCTGGTTATACTATGCTGGTTATACTGAAGTATATATTAATAATGTAAAGGTTGTGCAGGAACGCTGGCGTACTGCATGGAATCCTAATAGCTATAAGTTTACTGTTAATCTGGAAAAGGGAAAACGTGTTCCAATACGAATTGAATGGAAACCTGATGGTGGTGTTTCTTATATGGCTTTGAAAGCATTGAGTCCTGTTCCTGATAGTCAACAAAATAAACTGGCTCTTTATAGTGAAATGGGTAATGAGATAAATTACTATTTCATTAAAGGTAAAAATATGGATGATGTGATTAGCGGATATCGTAAGCTGACCGGTAAGTCTCAGATTATGCCAAAGTGGGCAATGGGATACTGGCAGAGTCGTGAACGTTATAAAACTCAGGATGAATTGCTAGGCGTATTGAAAGAATTCCGTAAACGTCAGATTCCTATTGATAATATTGTGCTCGACTGGAATTACTGGCCGGAAGATGCATGGGGAAGTCACGATTTTGATTTGAAACGTTTCCCTGATGCAAAAGCTATGGTTGATTCTGTTCATCAGATGAATGCAAAGATCATGATTTCTGTTTGGCCTAAATTCTATGCTACTACAGCAAATTATAAAGAATTCGATAAGAATGGATGGATGTATCATCAAGCTGTAAAAGACAGTATCCGTGACTGGGTTGGACCTGGTTATGTAGGCTCTTTCTATGATCCTTATTCTGTTGGCGCCCGTAAGCTTTTCTGGGAACAGATGAGGGAGAAGCTTTACACAAAGGGTATTGATGCATGGTGGATGGATGCTTCCGAACCTAATGTTCGTGATTGTACAGATATGGAATACCGAAAGAAACTGTGTGGTCCTACTGCTTTGGGCCCTTCAACTAAATATTTCAATACGTATGCCTTGATGAATGCGCAGGCAATCTATGAAGGTCAAAGAGGGGTAGATCCTGATAAGCGTGTTTTCCTTTTAACTCGTTCGGGATTTGCCGGACTGCAACGTTATTCTACTGCTACATGGAGTGGAGATATTGCAACCCGTTGGGAAGACATGAAGGCGCAAATTTCTGCGGGACTTAATTTCTCAATGGCTGGTATACCTTACTGGACTATGGATATTGGTGGTTTCTGCGTAGAAAAAAGATATGAAAAAGGTCAGCGTGTGTTTGATAAGACTGGAGATGAAAATGCCGACCTGAAAGAGTGGCGTGAACTTAACACCCGTTGGTATCAGTTTGGTGCATTTGCTCCTTTGTTCCGGGCTCATGGTCAGTTTCCATATCGTGAAGTGTATAATATAGCTCCTGACAATCATTCTGCTTATCAGTCAATAGTATATTATACAAAGCTACGCTATAGCATGATGCCATATCTTTATTCACTTGCCGGAATGACTTATTTCAATGATTACACTATTATGCGTGCTTTGGTGATGGATTTTGAAAAGGATGTTAAGGTTAATAATATTGGTGATCAGTATATGTTTGGTTCTGCACTGATGGTTTGTCCGGTGTATCAATATGGAGCTCGTTCACGAGAAATCTATTTCCCGGGAACAACCGGATGGTATGACTTTTATACCGGTAAATATATTCGTGGAGGACAACAGCTGAATATTGCTGCTCCTTACGAACGAATTCCTCTTTTTGTTCGCGAAGGTGCTATCATTCCTTTTGGTCCTGATATGCAGTATTCAAATGAAAAGCCTGCTGATAATATAACATTATTCGTTTATGGTGGAAAAGATGGCTCTTTTAAATTGTATGAAGATGAAGGCGATAATTATAATTATGAGAAAGGTAAATATGCCACTATTGAATTTACCTATGATGAACTTTCAAAGTCTTTGGTTATAAGCGATAGAAAAGGGGAATTTAATGGAATGTTGAAAAACCGTACGTTTAATGTGGTGTATGTTAATCAGACTAGCCCAAAAGCATTTGATTTAAAAGTAAAGGGCAAGACGGTAAAATATAACGGTACTAAGCAAGTTATAAAACTATAACCTCAGCCTTTAATAAATCCTTGTACAAAAGATTGCATTCTTCTGTACAGAACAATTCATTCTTTTGTACAGAAGAATGAATTGTTTTGTACAAGGAAATATAAATATAACCTGTTAACTTTAAAATATGAAAAGATATAATCTTATTTGCCCGGCAATAACAGCTTTTTTAATACTGTTGTCTGTTTCGTGTTATGGCGCTACATCTCGTATTATATCTAGCTTCAATAACAACTGGACCTTTCATTTAGGTGAAGTGAAAGAAGCTTTCTCTCCAAATTTTAATGATAATTCGTGGCGTGTTCTGAATCTTCCTCATGATTGGGCTATAGAAGGACAATTCAGTAAGGATAATCCTTCCGGCTGTGGAGGAGGAGCGTTGCCTGGTGGTATTGGCTGGTATCGCAAATCCTTTATGATACAATCTGATATAAAAGGGAAAAAGGTCTTTGTAGACTTTGATGGCGTATATATGGATTCAGAAGTATGGATAAACGGTATTTCTCTGGGTAAACGCCCTTATGGTTACATCTCTTTTCGTTATGATCTTACTCCTTATATTAAGTTCGGTCAGAAAAACGTGATTGCTGTGAGAGTTGATAATAGTGAGCAACCAAACTCTCGCTGGTATTCAGGATGTGGAATTTATCGGAATGTTTGGCTGACTACTGCCAACCCTATTCATGTTGATCAATGGGGAACGTATGTTACAACTCCAAAAGTATCCAGTCAACAAGCAACAATCGCTCTTGAAACAAAAGTAAAAAATGATTCAAAGTCGGTTGTTACTGCACAACTAAGTTCGTTTATCATTAATAGTAAGGGTGCGGAAGTTAAGAAATCTGTTAGCACATTGAAAATAAAACCAGGAGTGGTCGAAGGAGCAAAACAAACTATCGATATTTCCAATCCGGAACTTTGGACGTTGAAGAACCCTTATTTATATAAGGTGGTTACTCTGGTAAGTGTTGGTGGAAAAATAGTAGATAAATACGAAACTACATTTGGTATTCGCTATTTTAAATTTGATGCACAGAAAGGATTTATTTTGAATGGTGTTTCAACAAAAATAAAAGGGGTGTGTATGCACCACGATTTAGGTTGTCTTGGTGCTGCTGTAAATAAACGTGCCATTCAGCGACAGCTTGAAATTCTGAAAGAAATGGGATGTAACGGAATTCGTTGCTCGCATAATCCTCCGGCACCTGAGCTGCTGGATTTGTGTGATCGCATGGGATTCATAGTAATGGATGAATCGTTTGATATGTGGCGCAAGAAAAAAACTGCGCACGATTATTCACGTTATTTTAATGAGTGGCACGAACGCGATTTAATCGATCATATTCTTCGCGACCGCAATCACCCTTCCATTTTTATGTGGAGTATCGGTAATGAAGTTTTGGAACAATGGACAGATGCAAGCGCTGATACCCTGGATCTTCAGGCTGCAAATTTGTTACTGAACTTTAAACGAGATTCAAAAATGCTTGCCAATAGGGGAGATTCCATGAGTGTAAATTCCTTGCTTACCTTAAAACTTGCCAATATGGTAAAGGAATTGGATACTACACGCCCAATCACTGCCGGGAACAATGAACCGGATCCTAATAATCACCTATTTCGTTCTAAAGCTTTGGATATTATTGGATTTAATTATCATGAATCATACTTTATGGATGTTCCAAAGAATTTTCCGGGTAAACCGTTTATTGTAACAGAATCAACTTCCGGACTAATGACTCGTGGTTATTATCGCATGCCGAGTGATAGTATGTATATTTGGCCTTCTCGCTGGGATATTCCTTTCTTTGATGAATCATTATCCTGTTCTTCGTATGATAATTGTCATGTGCCTTGGGGAACCACTCATGAAGATAGTTGGAGATTGGTGAAGAATAACGATTTTATTAGTGGAATGTATGTATGGACAGGCTTTGATTATCTTGGAGAACCGACTCCTTACAGCTGGCCTGCCCGTAGTTCTTATTTTGGAATTGTAGACCTTGCCGGATTCCCGAAAGATGTATATTATATGTATCAGTCTGAATGGACTAAAAAAGACGTTCTTCACGTTTTTCCTCACTGGAATTGGAAGGAAGGTGAAACGGTTGACCTTTGGGCATATTATAATAATGCCGATGAAGTGGAACTTTTCCTTAACGGGATATCTCAAGGCATTAGAAAAAAAGGAAAAGATGATTTCCATGTAATGTGGCGATTGAAATTTGTTCCCGGAACAATTAAAGTAGTTTCTCGCAAAAATGGAAAAGAAGTATTAAGTAAAGAGATAAAAACAGCAGGTACTCCTGCTCAGGTTACTTTGTCAGCCGATAGAAAACAAATTACAGCCGATGGTAAAGACCTTAGCTTTGTAACTGTAGAGGTAAAAGATAAAGATGGAAACCTTTGTCCGAATGCTGATAATCTGATTAATTTTGAACTTAATGGAGAAGGTACTATTGTGGGAGTTGACAATGGAAGTCCAATAAGTAGCGAAAGCTTTAAGGCGCATTCTCGACATGCATTCTATGGAAAATGTCTGGTTGTGATTCAGTCTACTAATAACAAAGGAAATGTCTCACTGAAAGCTATATCTGATAATCTGAAAAGTAACGAACTGTTTATTAAAACATTAAAATAATCAAAATATCTAATCATGAAAATGAAATTTGTATATGTTGCAATTGCCATTTCATTGGGAGTTGTTTCATTAAAAGCACAGCAAAAGCCTGTTTATCTGGACGATAATCAGCCTATTGAAGTCCGCGTCAAAGATGCATTGTCTAAAATGACATTGGAAGAAAAGGTTAAGCTCTGTACAGCTCAATCCAAATTTAGCAGTCATGGAGTGCCTCGTTTAGGTATACCCGAAATATGGATGAGTGATGGTCCTCATGGAGTCCGTGAAGAAATACTTTGGGATAGCTGGGGCAATGCAGAGTGGACAAATGATTCCTGTACTGCTTTCCCTGCACTAACTTGTCTGGCTGCTACATGGAATCCACAAATGTCTGCAATTTATGGTAAAGCTGTTGGTGAAGAGGCACGTTATCGCAGAAAAGATATACTATTGGGACCAGGCGTAAATATCTATCGTACACCTTTAAATGGAAGAAATTTTGAGTATATGGGCGAGGATCCATATCTTGCTTCCAAGATGGTAGTTCCTTATATTAAGGGTTTGCAGTCTAATGGTGTTGCAGCTTGTGTAAAACATTATGCACTGAATAATCAGGAAGTTTGGCGTGGTAGTATAGACGTTCAGCTTAGTGATCGTGCACTCTATGAAATATATCTTCCTGCATTTAAAGCTGCCATAGTTGAAGGAGGAAGTTGGAGTATTATGGGATCATATAATAAAGTTCGTGGGCAACATGCCTGTCATAGCGATCTTTTATTGAATAAAATACTGAAAGGAGAATGGAAATTTGATGGATGTGTGGTAACTGACTGGGGTGGAGCACATGATACAAAAGAAGCTGCATTCAATGGGTTGGATATAGAAATGGGATCTTACACTAACGGACTTAGTTCCGGAAAGAAGTTTGCTTATGATGATTATTATCTAGCTTCGGCATACCTTAAAGGTTTAAAGGATGGAACTTATCCAATGAGCACTATTGATGATAAGGCCAGCAGAATTCTTCGATTAATTTTCCGCACGGCAATGAATCGTAATCGTGCATGGGGATCTTTTACCAGCGATGAGCATTATAATGTAGCTCGTACCATTGCCGAAGAAGGCATTGTTCTTTTAAAAAACGAGTCTGCTAAGAAGAAAGAAGCGATTCTTCCTTTAAATGGAAATAAATATCGTTCAATACTTGTAGTGGGAGAGAATGCAATTCGTCGTTTAACAGAAGGTGGTGGATCATCTGTGCTGAAAGTGAAGAAAGAAGTTTCTCCTTTGGCTGGTTTGCAGGCTAAGCTTGGCGATAAAGTGAAATATACGATGGGTTATGCTTCTGGAAAACCTGTGTATGATCGTGAAGTTGCTCCCGATTTCAATACAGATTCTCTTCATGCGGAAGCTGTAAAGCAGGCTGTAAATGCCGATTTAATAATTTTTGTAGGTGGATTGAATAAGAATAATTTCCAGGATTGCGAGAATGCTGATCGTAAATCACTGGCACTTCCTTTTGGACAAACCGAGCTGATCAATGATTTATTAAAAGTTAATAAGAATATGGTAGTAGTTCTTTTAAGTGGTAATGCCGTTGAAATGCCATGGATTAAGAATGTACCAAGTGTTTTGCAGGCATGGTATCCGGGATCTGAATCGGGAAATGCTATAGCTAACATAATAACAGGTGAGGTTAATCCCAGTGGTAAGCTTCCATTTTCATTCCCTGTAAAGCTGGAAGATAATGCTGCACATTCATTTGGAACTATTGCATATCCGGGAGATGGTGTGAAGGAAGAATATAAAGAAGATATTCTGGTTGGTTATCGTTGGCACGATACCAAAAAGATTCCCGCTCTTTTCCCTTTTGGTCATGGATTGAGTTATACTCAATTTAAATATGGAAAGGCAACTGCCGATAAAAAGAATATTTCGGGAACAGAGGAAATAACTGTAACAATTCCGGTTAAGAATGTTGGAAATGTAAAAGGTAAAGAAGTTGTTCAACTTTATATTGGTGATGAAAAGTGTAGTGTAATTCGTCCTGTAAAAGAATTGAAGGACTTTCAAAAGATAGAACTTGCTCCCGGAGAGGAAAAAATGGTTTCTTTTAAAATAGGAAAGGGTGCTCTGAAATTCTTTAATGAGACATTACACGACTGGGTAGTAGAACCTGGAGCCTTTAATGTGTATATTGGTTCTTCTTCAATAGATATTCGTTCTATCGTAAATTTTGTGTTTAACTAGGTTAACTGTTATTGTGAACATTATAAATAGGTTGTCCGTGATGGATAACCTATTTTTTTTGTTTCCATTGAAACTATTTCTTTTGTGTCTATTTTGTTTTTAATTCAGTAATTAAAATGAAAAAATAGCACATTTTTGTTTGCTATGTGCAATTTTGTACTACCTTTGCGCCTTGAATATTAAAATATAAAATCTTATGAGAAAATTATCATTGATTAGCTTTTTAATGTTAATCGTTTCAGTTCCAACCTTTGCAGGTGGACTTTTGACAAACACAAATCAGAATGTAGCCTTTCTTCGTAATATAGCTCGTGGCGCATCTACGGAAATTGATGCTGTTTATTCTAATCCGGCAGGTGTTGCTTTTTTAAATGACGGTTTTCACTTATCATTAAATGGTCAAAGTGCTTTCCAAACAAGAACTATTAATTCTACATTTGCACCTTTTGCAGGAAATGGCGGAAGTGCAACCAAAGAATTTAAAGGAGAAGCATCAGCTCCTTTTATCCCTAGCTTTCAGGCTGCTTATAAAAAAAGAAACTGGACTTTCTCTGGTAGTTTTGCTGTAACCGGTGGTGGAGGTAAAGCTACATTCAATGAAGGATTGGCTTCTTTTGAATCTAAAGTTGCAATGATTCCGATAGTACTTTCTAAAGTTGGCTTTGCAGGAACAAATCAATATGCAGTAAGCAGCTATATGCAAGGTAAGCAGTATATTTTTGGTCTGCAATTGGGAGCAACTTATAAGTTGAATGATAATCTTGCTGTTTTTGGAGGTGGACGAATGAATTATGTTAGCAACAGCTATTTTGGTTACTTAAGAAATATAAGTGCAAACCTGAATGGAGGCGATATGGTTAATTTGAATGATGAATCAATCAAAAATCAATTACTTACAAAAAAAGGTCAATATAGTGCAGCTGCTGCGCAATATACAACACTAGCAGCTGCTGCAACTGCTGCAGGCAATACACAACTTGCAGCTCAATATACAACTGCCGCCGCTTCTGCAACTACTGCGTCTAATGCTATATCTAGTGTAGTAGCTGGATCTACAGATAAAGAACTTGATTGTGATCAAAGCGGATGGGGACTTACACCAATCATCGGTGTTGATTATAAAATCGGTAAACTGAATCTTGGCGCTAAGTATGAGTTCAAGACTAATCTGAATATTGAAAATAAAACTAAAGTAAACTCAACGGGTGTTGTTGCTTATGATCATGGTGTAAATACTCCGAATGATATTCCGGCAATGCTTACTGTTGGTGCTCAGTATTCAGTTCTTCCTTCTGTTCGTGCATCTTTAGGATGGAACCACTATTACGATAAGGATGCTAAGATGGCAAATGATAAGCAAAAATATTTAGGTGGAGGTACAGATGAATATCTTGCAGGTGCTGAATGGGATATTACTGACAGAGTTCTTGTAAGTGGTGGATTCCAAAGTACAAATTATGAATTGCAGGATAAGTACATGTCTGATATGAGTTTTACTACAAGTTCATATTCTGTAGGTATGGGTGCTGCATTTAAACTAAATAAAAATTTAAAGGTGAATGTCGCTTATTTCTTCACCAATTATGATAAATACACAAAAGTATCTAAATCTACAGTTGAAGATGCTAATAGCCTAGGATATAATGGAACAGGTCTTGCTGGAACAGATGTTTTTACTCGTACAAACAAAGTATTTGGAGTAGGTGTTGATTATACATTCTAACAGACTGAGGAAACTAAAATTGAATAATAATTAGACTAACTAAACTTGCTATTTAACAACCAAACCATTTGACTGGTCTTATTGATTAAGAAGACTAGGTAAAGGGCAATCGGAAGATTGCCCTTTATTTTTTACTTTTAACTGATTCTTGTTTTTTTCTTGCATTTTTATTTTTACATTTGCACCCGAAATTTAAAAATACGACGCCTTGAATAGAGGTCGTGTGCTTGAACACCACGTAAAAAACAAGAAAAATGAGAAGTAAAGTAACTGTTTCTTTTATGCTAATGGGCATACTTTTTAGTATGTGCCTTGTTCTTTCCAACATTCTCGCAGTAAAACAATTCGAAATCTTTGGTTTTCCATCAACTGCAGGATTGATTATTTTCCCAATTTCTTATGTTATTAATGACTGTATTACAGAAGTGTGGGGATTTCGTAAAGCAAGACTTATAATTTGGATTGCCTTTGCTGTTAACTTCCTGGCAATTTTGCTATTTCAAGCTTCGGTGGCTCTGACTCCGGCTGCACATTGGACGATGCAGAATTCTTATGCTTCCGTTCTTGCGCAAACTCCTCGTATTGCACTTGCAAGTTTGCTTGCATTCCTGGTCGGTTCATTTCTTAATTCCTATGTAATGAGTAAGATGAAGATTCTGCATAAGGGAAAGAAGTTTGGACAAAGAGCCGTTGCCTCGACTCTAGTAGGAGAGTTAGCCGATACTCTCGTCTTTACTACTATCGGATTCCTTTTTGTAATCCCTACAAGTGTGGTATTTCAGATAATAGTTGTTGAGACTATTGCTAAAACGTTATTTGAAATATTGGTTCTTCCTATTACACGCAGAGTAGTAAACTATGTTAAGCTTACTGAAGAAACGGATGTTTATGATGAAGATATTTCTTATAGTGTAATTAAAATAAAAGAAATTTAATGAGAATGAGTAATGAGTCTGCTGTGGTATTGTTTAGCGGCGGACAGGATTCGACTACATGTCTCTTTTGGGCAAAAAGACATTTTAAAAAAGTGTATACTTTGAGCTTCCTTTATGGACAGAAGCATCAGAAAGAGGTGGATATTGCACGTGGTATAGCCGAAAAAGCTGATGTGGAATTTCATTTGATGGATGCTTCATTTATCAGTAAACTAGGAAGCAATTCATTAACTGATAGCTCCATAGAAATGGATCAGGAGAAACCTGCAGACTCTTTTCCTAATACATTTGTACCGGGAAGGAATTTGTTCTTTTTGAGTATTGCTGCTGTTTTTGCCAGAGAGAAAGGAGTTCGACATTTGGTTACCGGAGTTTCGCAAACAGACTTTAGTGGTTATCCGGATTGTCGTGATTCATTCGTGAAATCATTGAATGTAACAATTAATCTGGCTATGGATGAACAGTTTGTTATTCACACGCCTTTAATGTGGATTGATAAAACTGAAACATGGGCATTGGCAGATGAACTAGGAGTGTTTGAACTTGTTCGCAATGAAACGTTGACTTGTTATAATGGTATTCCGGCTGATGGCTGTGGACACTGTCCGGCTTGCAAGCTCAGAAATCATGGATTGCAAGAATATCTGAAAAGAAAAAACTAGAACCATAATATAAAAATAGGAATAATGACAGATTTAAAGGATCAGCTATCTATATTGGGAAGAGCAACTGAATATAAAAATGTATATGCTCCCGAAGTGCTGGAAGCTTTTGATAATAAGCATCCGGAAAATGATTACTGGGTACAGTTCAATTGTCCCGAATTTACTAGCCTTTGTCCGATTACCGGGCAACCTGATTTTGCTGAAATTCGGATTTCTTATCTTCCTGATGTGAAAATGGTTGAGAGTAAAAGTCTGAAGTTATACATGTTTAGTTTTCGTAACCATGGTGCTTTTCACGAAGACTGCGTTAATATAATAATGAAGGATTTAATTCGTTTGATGGATCCTAAGTATATAGAAGTAACAGGTATATTCACTCCCCGAGGTGGTATTTCTATTTACCCATATTGTAATTACGGTCGTCCGGGAACAAAATATGAAGAAATGGCGAGTTATCGCCTGATGAACAGAAAATAATCTGTTTATCTCCCTAACCAGTTATACTTAAGAATCAGGGCTATCCTTTTGGATAGCCCTTACCTTTTATTCTGACAATTAATTGAACTCTTCAAACTCTTTAAAATCTTCCTTTAAACGTAGATTTATACAAATTGTAATAGTTCGTTGTATTTAATTGAGTTCTAACCCAAAAGCTTCTTTTAGCTTAATTAGTTCAGGATTTTTTTGAGCCATCATTTGAAAACGCTCAACCCTGCTGTACGCACGTACCACTTCTTGTTCCTCGCTTACACGAACTGTCATCGTAATTTTACTATTATTTAACTGGGCTCGCAAATAATTCTGAATTGCAGGAATCATATTGGTCATGTCTCTTGCCACAATCTCATTATCTACAACCATTTCAATGGATGTATCCGAGATTAATTTAGCAGGGGAATTCTTCATGCGCATCATAATTCCTCTTTGCTCTATAGGTAGAGACTGGGCGAACTCAATCCAGTAGTGGCTCAGATCTCTCTCGTTAAAAGCATAATCTTCTTCATGCCTTTTAAGAGATGGACCAGATTCAGTCACTTTTGTCTGCTGCTCTTGCTCATTCTTATAAGGATTCTTGATTGATATTCCTAAACTGCCGGCTTTCATTACCGGAACCTTCTTTTCTTCCTTAACTTTTATGTTTGTTACAGGACTGGTATGAGCCGATGAAACAACAGCAGCCGATACAGCATTAGTATTATTTGATGCTGAGGCTGGAGTAGTTTGTTGGTTCTGAGAAACAGGTGCAGCTACTTGTTGCTGTACCACAGCATTATTTTGCTGGTTGAATATTGGTTTTATAGCTTGTTTAGGGCTACGCCCATGACTCACATCATCTGGTTCTGCAGTAAGTTGCGCTATCTGAATCAGAGTTAGCTCCACTAAAAAACGTTTGTTTTTACTTACACGATAATTCAGATCACATTCATTGGCAAGCTTCATTGCTTTATAAAGAAACTGAGGTTTGCATTTAGCTGCTTGTTCTTTATATCTGTTGCGAATGCTTGCACCAACTTCCAGAAGCTGAAGAGTTGATTCATCTCTGCTGACTAACAGGTCACGAAAATGTGAAGCTAATCCAGTTATAAAGTGACTGCCTTCGAATCCTTTATTCAAAATATCATTGAAGATAAGAAGCGAATCGCTAACGTTATTTTCAATAAACTTATCGGTTAATTTAAAATAGTATTCATAATCAAGGACGTTCAGATTCTCGATAACACTTTGATACTGTACATTCCCGGCAGTGAAACTTACTACCTGGTCGAAAATGGATAAAGCATCACGCATACCGCCATCAGCTTTCTGAGCGATAACATTTAAAGCTTCGGGCTCAGCATTTATACCTTCCTGCTGAGCTACATGTGCAAGGTGGTTTACTGTGTCTTGTACACTGATTCTATTAAAATCATAAATCTGACAGCGAGACAGAATTGTAGGCAGTAGTTTATGCTTCTCAGTTGTTGCAAGAATAAAAATAGCATGTTTGGGCGGCTCTTCCAATGTTTTAAGAAATGCATTGAATGCTGCTGTAGATAGCATGTGAACCTCATCAATAATATATACTTTATATTTACCGATCTGTGGCGGGATGCGAACCTGCTCTATCAAAAGCCGGATATCGTCTACGCTATTGTTTGAGGCAGCATCCAGTTCATGAATATTATACGAACGTTGTTCATTGAACGCTTTACATGATTCACATTCGTTACACGCTTCACCATCGGCTGTAGGATTCAAGCAATTGATTGTTTTAGCAAATATACGGGCACAAGTAGTCTTTCCTACACCACGTGGACCACAAAATAAATATGCATGTGCTAGCTTCTGGGCAGCAATTGCATTCTTTAATGTTGTAGTTAATGACTTTTGACCTACTACCGATTCAAAAGTGGAAGGACGATATTTTCGAGCCGATACTATATAATTTTCCATATTTTCGGGATACTTCTTTTTCTATCAGTGCAAATGTACATTAAATTATCGATTATTAAAATGTAGGTTAAGAAATATTTCTATCTTTGTATCCATATTCAACTTGATGAAAAAATGAGTAAACTTCATACAATTTGGGAATTTATCAGAAGACATAAGTACTTGATTACAATACTTATTTTTGTTACTATTATTGGCTTTCTCGATGAGAACAGTATGGTGCGTCGTATTTCTAATATTCGTAAAATAAACAAACTTCACGAAAGCATAAGGGAATATCAGGCGGATTATAATGAAAATACAAAACGATTGAATGAGTTGACTACTAATCCGCGTTCTATTGAAAAAGTGGCACGAGAAAAATATCTGATGAAGAAACCTAATGAAGATATTTATATCATTCAAGATGATGAACAAGACACAACTGTAAAAGAAGAACCTCAAAAATGAAAAAATATCAATCATTAATCTTTATTATTGGAGCAGTACTTTTGCTTCTGGGAGCAGCATCTTATATTACTAACTGGAATCTTTCTCCATATATTTATTGTATAGGGGCTCTGGCTATTGCTGTAGTTCAGATATTTTCTTCATATAAAGGTAATAATGTTGTTTTAAAGCGACTTTATAACCAACAGGTATTTGGTGCTGTTTTCCTGATAATTACTGGTGTGTTGATGTTTACTCTTCCTCATGGTAACGAATGGATGCTAACTCTTACCATTGCTGCTGTGATAGAACTCTACACCGCATTCCGCATTCCTCAGGAAGAAGGAAAGAAATAGAATTTATTTAATCAAAAATGAAAAAAATCGTGTTATCAGCAATCTTTGGTAGTTTGTTGAGCGGGTCTGCGCACGCTCAACTTTCGGAATCTCTTAATGTAAAAGAGTTCAAATTAAGTAACGGTCTTTCAGTCTGGCTTAATGAAGATCATTCCCAGCCGAAAATATTTGGTGCAGTTGTAGTTAAAGCCGGATCAAAAGATTGTCCCAATACTGGTATTGCTCATTATTTTGAGCATATGATGTTTAAAGGGACTGATAAGATTGGAACTCTAAACTATAAAGAAGAGAAAATCTTATTAGATTCTATTGCTCAGAAGTATGACGAGCTTGCACAGACTAAAGATGAAGCTAAACGCAAACAAGTTCAGAAGGAAATAAATGAACTGAGTATTCGTTCTTCAAAATATGTCATTCCTAATGAGTTCGACCGCCTTATTTCAAAATATGGCGGAAGTCGTTTAAATGCAGGTACTTCTTACGACTGTACTATTTACCACAATGAATTTTCACCTCAGTATATAAATCAGTGGGCAGAGCTTAATAGCGAACGTTTAATGAATCCTGTCTTCCGCTTGTTTCAAAGTGAACTTGAAACAGTGTATGAGGAGAAGAATATGTATAATGACATGATGGGATATCAGGCTTTTGAAAAAGTTGCAGAACGTTTCTTTACTCCTCATCCCTATGCTTTCCCAATTGTAGGTAGCACAGAAAATCTTAAAAATCCACAGCTTTCTGAGATGAGAAAGTTTTTCGAGAAATACTATGTTTCCGGTAATATGGGACTTATATTAAGTGGTGATCTCTATGCAGAAGAAGTTCTTCCGGTATTAGAAAAGACATTCTCAAGAATAAGAAAAGGGGATGCTCCGAAAAGAGAGATTGCGCCCTTGCCACCTTTTTCAGGAGTGGAAGAGTTTAAAATAAAAGTGCCGATTCCAATAGTTAAGGCACTGGTTCTGGGTTGGAGAGGAGTTCCTGCTAATCACGAAGATGAAGTAGCACTTCGTATTGCTATGGGGATTCTGAATAATGATAATAGTACCGGATATCTTGATAAACTTGCTGTGGATGGCAAAATTATGGAATCCAAAGCTTTGAATCTTAGTATGAATGAAGCCGGAGTAGTGGGAGTACTTACTGTACCAAAACTGCTGTTCCAGTCATATTCCGGTGCTAAGAAGCTAGTAATGCACGAAATAGACAGAGTGAAAAAAGGGGATTTCTCGGATGAAGTTTTCAATAGTCTCAAATTAGAGCAAAAAAGGAATTATATTAAAAACCTGGAAAACATAGACTCTCGTGCACAAAAAATGTTATCTCTGTTTTCAGAAGGTAAAAGCTGGACCGATTATCTTAATGAAGTTAAGAAGATAGATGACCTTACAAAAGATGATATTGTAAAAATTGCAAATAAATATTTCACAGATAATTATCTTCAGGTAAAAAAGAAAACAGGAAACTATCCTAAGAATAATCTGAAAAAACCGGGATTTGCACCTATAATTCCTCATAATTCGGAATCGAAATCAGATTTTGCCAAGGAAATGGAGCAGATAAAGACATTGGATGCACATCCTCGTTTTCTCGATTTCAATAATGATGCTAAAGTAATTCAGGTAGTTCCTAAGGTTGTTCTTTATGCTGCATCTAATCCACAAAATGATATATTCACTTTAAATATTGAATATGGAAAAGGTACTTTAGAGTCAAAGCTTTTGAATCCAATGGCTACTTACCTGAATCTTTTAGGAACAGATTCTTCTTCTTTTGATCAATTCAGAGCTAGATTACAAAATCTGGGTAGCACCTTATCTTTTGCTGCCGAACAGAATAAATTTAGTGTAGAAGTATCCGGATTTGATAAGAATTTTGAAGCAACAGTACAACTCGTTGCCGACTTCTTTAATCATGCAAAGGCGGAGCCTAAAAAGATGAGCCAGGTAGTTGATGAGGCAAAACTGAGAGTAAAAGCCATTAAACGTTCTCCGGATGAGTTGGCTAATGCACTGCTTGATAAGGTGCGTTACGGAGATAAATCCGAATATCTGAACCGGTTATCTGTTTCTGAAATAAAGAAACTCAAAGGGCAAGATTTGATTTCTGAATTTAATAGCATTCAGAAGGTTGAATGCAATATACATTATTGTGGAAATATTGCAACCGAAACGGTTGTTGACCAAATAAATAAGAATCTCGGAGTAGAAAAAGTTAATGTACCTTCGCAGACTCCGGTTTGTAGAGATGAAAAGGAATATAAAGAACAAACAGTTTATTTTATTGATGATCCAAAATCATCTCAAAGTATTATAGGTGGTTACATCAGAGGAGGAGTAAACAACAATTCTTCAGAACGCTATCAATCGGCTTTGTTTAATAGTTACTTTGGTGGGAGCATGAGCTCTGTTCTATTTCAGCAGATTCGTGAATTCCGTTCTTTAGCTTACAGAGTACATGCAACGTATAAACTACCTCCTTATAAATACAGAGATAAGAATGGTCAGCTGGTGGCAATGCTTTCAACTCAGAGTGATAAGACAACGGATGCAATGGGAATTCTTGATTCATTGATTAAGCAGATGCCGGAGACTGCAGAACGTATTGATATTGCCCGACAGGATGTTGTAAACAAGGCTAATAACGAATATCCTTCTTTGCGCGAACGATCCTTAAAAATTTCATCTTTAATAAAAGAGGGATATGCTTCTGATCCGAACAAAGATATTATTGCGAACGTTATCAATCTTGATATTAAAGATGTGGTAAATTTCTATAATCAGAATGTGAAAGACCGTACTATAACATATGTAGTTGTAGGTAATTCTAAGAAAATTGATATGACTAAGCTTTCATCCTTTGGAAAGATTATAAAAGTTAAGTCGAAAGATGTATTCAAATAGAAATTTTTAAATAGAAGCATAATATGCTCCGCTTATATTGAAAGGTATAATCGGAGATAAAAAACTATCAGGCCGGAGTTTTGCTAAACTTCGGCCTGTTCTTTAAATAAGCACGCCGCATGTTAGTGAATCCTTGTACAAAAGAATGTATTCTTCTGTACAAAAGATTTAATTGTTCTGTACAGAAGAATGCATTCTTTTGTACAATATGTTATTAATGTCTGCTTTTAAAAATATAAAACCACTCGGGCTATTTAAAAAACTCCGGTCGCATTTTAATGAAAAGCAGGAGTGGTGTAATATACAAAAACACTACATAAATTTTAATTTTGCGAATTTGATCTAGCAATCTAGCAATAGGTGTGTAACTTCTTGGTAACTAGTGTATAAGTGCCGCTAGATCAAATTTATTTGTTCTAGCAGTGATCTAGCGATCTAGCACCTATAATTGGCCAAAATATTCGAATTTGAATCACTGCTGAGATAATAAAAAAAGTCGTAAGCCATTTTATTTTTTTATGGCTTACGACTTTTATAATAAAGGTAAAAAGTATGATTAAATTAGTCCCTTATTCGAATTTCTGATAAAGCTTATAATATTATTTATTTCTTCACTTATTGGAACCTCTTGTTCTACTCTTATCAAAGCATCTGCAATGCTTACTTTTGAATGGAAAATAAGTGTGTATGCCTGAGCTATATGATGTATAATGCTTTCAGACATATTATGATGTTTAAGAATCTCCACATTTACACCATAATAACTTGTTGGGTTTGTTGTGGTAACAATATAAGGAGGAACGTCCTTTTTTATACGACATCCGCCTTGTATCATACTCCACGCTCCAATATGTGTTCCCTGAAACATACTAACCATTGAGCTGAATATTACATGAGAATCAATAACACAATTGCCTGCAATTACAGATTTTATACCAATAACACAGTGATCGGCAATATTGCAATCATGGCAGATATGAACACCATCCATCATGAAATTGTTGTTACCAATAACAGATTTACCTGTTTTACTGGAAGAGCGACTGATTACAATATTTTCACGGAATACATTATTGTTTCCAATCTCAAGTATTGTATCTCCACCATGATACGAAAAATCTTGTGGAGTAGAACCTAATACTGTGTTATGGAAAACCTGATTATTATTTCCCAGGCGAGTACCGCTTAAGATACTTGCATTAGGCATAATTACACAATTATCTCCAATTACTACATTTTTATCAATGTATGCAAAAGGATGTATAACTACCCCTTCTCCGATTTTAGCTTCCGGATCAACATAAGCCAATGGGCTGATTGTATTCATATGCATTTTATTTAAAGTTTTGTATTATCTTCCACCACCCAGGGCCTGATATAGATTAATAACTGCCTGAATGCGTTCAAAACTATCCTGAACGTCTGACAGTTGTGCACTTAATAAGGATTGCTGAGCAGTAAGAACCTCTAGGTATGTAGAAGAACCAAGTTTCATTAACTGCTGAGTTTTGTCAACGCTACTATTCAAAGACTGAATCTGCAGTTTGCGCTGAACACATTTCTCATTAGACGACTGGTATTTGTAAAGAGCATTGCTTACTTCTGTGCCTGCATTTAAGATCTTTTGTTGAAAAGCTATTAAAGCTTCCTGTTGCTGAGCTTTTGCAATCTTAAGTTTGGCTACGTTTACACCTCTGTCAAATATTGGTTGTGTAAGAGAGCCAACAGCTGAAGCAATGATCTTTCCCGGATTAACGATAGCACCTCCGGCACTGTTTGTCCATCCGGCAGATCCATTTATAATTATTTTAGGATAGAAAGCTGAACGAGCCTGGTTTGTGTAATAGAAACTACCGGCAAGAGCCATTTCTGCCTGCTTTACATCAGGACGGTTTGAAAGCATTTGCAAAGGTATACCTACCGATAATTTCTCCGGCATTTGTTGTTCGGCTAATGTACCACGTTCAATATTTTGCGGTGCCTGTCCAAGAATCAGTGAAAGCGAATTCTCTGTCTCACGGATTTGCTTTTTCAGGTCCGGTAAAGTGGCGTTGACTGTATAATAAGTAGCTTCGCTCCGAGATACAGCAGCTTCATTAGTCATACCAGCCTTTTTCATGATTTTCATTGTATTCACGTTCTCGCCCCAGCTCTGAGCAGTTTTCTCTGTAATTTCCAATTGCTTATCAAGCATTAGCAGAGTGTAATAACAGTTGGCAATATTGGCAATTACCTGTGTTTGCACAGCCTGATGGTAAGCTTTGCTTTGCAAAAGAGATGCCTGAGCTTCTCGCTTAATATTCAACATATTACCAAATATGTCTAATTCCCAACTAGCCGTAACCGGAAGTTGATACGTTTTAGTAGCTGCATTTCCATCAAAACTACTTATAGTACCTTGAGGGGAAAGAGATAATGATGGTAAAAAGGCTAAGCGGGCGGTAAGTAAAGCTGCTTTTACTTCTTCTACACGTAGCATGGCTGTCTGTAAATCTACATTTCTGGAAAGTCCCATTTCTATCAGAGCCTGAAGTTTAGGATCTTTAAAAACTTCTTTCCATGGAAGATTCCCCATATTAGTTGTATCGGAAGCTAAAGTGCTATTCACCGAAGTGGTGTCCCGGTACATACCCGAAGTCTCAACCTGTGGTCTTTCGTATGTTTTGTAGATGTTGCAACTGCTAAATAAAGCAGTTGCACACATCATTCCTATTATTTGTTTTTTCATTCCGTTATTCATTATCAATTTTACTATATTGTTCAAGTTCAGGAATTGCTTCACTGATATCCATTCCTGTCTTCTGTATAGGTTTGATCTTTTCCTGTAAGTATTCGAATGCAACGAACAATCCCGGCACAACAAATATCTGACAGATTACACCAATCAACATACCTCCAACAGCACCACCACCAAGAGTGCGGTTACCATTTGCACCAACTCCACTAGCAAACATCAAAGGTAACAGACCAATAATCATAGCCAGCGATGTCATCAGGATAGGACGTAAACGAGCTGTTGCACCAAGTATAGCAGAATAGGTTACACTCATACCTGAATGTCTTCTTTGAAGAGCAAACTCAGTGATAAGAATGGCATTTTTGGCTAACAATCCAATCAACATAATTAACGCAATCTGCAAATAAATATCGTTTTGAGTTCCCATAAACTGGGCAAATATGAATGCTCCAGCCAAACCGAACGGAATGGATAGAATTACTACCAGTGGTAATATATAACTTTCATATTGTGCACTAAGCAATAAGTAAACAAAAACAATACACAGAACAAATACAATTGCAGTGGTACTTCCTCCAGTACTTTGTTCCTCACGAGTCATACCTGAGAATTCATATCCATAACCTGTTGGCAGAGTTTGCGCGGCAACCTCTTCAATTGCTTTAATGGCTTCGCCGGAAGTAAAGCCTGGTTTCGGAGCTCCGTTTATGGCCATTGATGTAAACATGTTAAATCTGTTGATTACATCCGGACCATAGACTTTCTTTATCGTCATAAACTGACTGATTGGAGCCATTTCAGTACCATTGCGAACAAAAATACTGTTCAATGTTTCAGGACTTATACGATATTTTGCATCGGCCTGAACATATACCCTATATAACTTACCAAAACGGTTGAAGTTAGAAACATACATACCACCGTAATATCCCTGAAGAGTTTCAAGAATAGCATTTGGACTGAGGCCTGCCTGTTTACATTTAGCTGCATCCACATCAACCTGATATTGAGGGAAATTAGGATTAAATGAAGTCATGGCTCTTGCAATTTCCGGTCTCTGATTTAAAGCACCCAGGAAGTTTTGAGACACCTGACTAAAGTTATCCAGACTACCGCCTGTTTTATCCTGAAGGTTCATTTCAAAACCATTAGTCATACTATAACCGGAAATCATCGGAGGAGCGAAGATAAGTATTTGAGCATCTTTTATGCTTGCAGTCTGCTGATAAAGCATTCCAATAACACTATTTACATCTTCTCCTTTACCTTTACGTTCATCCCAATTTCGAAGTTTGCAGAAAAAACTACCATAAGAACTACCTGAACCGGATAAAAGTCCATAACCTCCAATTTGTATGTTGGTTTCAATCAAAGGATTTGATTTCAGAATCTCGTTGACTTGTTTCATTGTTCCTTCGGTACGTTCCAATGATGTTCCCGGTGCCATGTTTACAGACATCATAAATACACCGGTATCTTCGTTCGGTACCATCCCGGATGGAGTAAATTTCATCAATAACACAAGTAAAGCAAAACTTATAATAACCAAACCAAATGAGATCCATTTATGTTTGATAATTCGTGATATGCTGCCTTTATATTTTTCCAGTAACTTATCATAAGTTGTATTGAAAGCGATATGGAAACGTTCCATAAAACTTGTCTTACTATCATTTCCCTCTTTATTATGAGGTTTTAGGAACATAGCGCATAATGCCGGGCTAAGGGTTAATGCATTTAATGCCGAGAAGCCAATTGCAACAGCCATTGTAACACCAAACTGACGATAGAATACACCCGAAGTTCCTCCCATGAAACTTACAGGTACAAACACAGACATCATAACCAAGGTGATTGATAGGATAGCACCAGAAATTTCACTCATAGCATCTATAGAAGCTAGTTTTGGCGATTTATATCCCTGGTCTAGTTTGGCGTGGACCGCCTCAACCACCACTATGGCATCATCCACCACTATGGCTATGGCCAGTACCAATGCACTTAATGTTAATAAGTTGATACTGAATCCAAATAACTTCAGCATTAAGAAAGTACCAATTAAAGCTACCGGTATAGCAATTGCCGGGATAAGTGTGGAACGGAAATCCTGCAAGAAAATATATACTACTAATACTACAAGTATAAAAGCTTCCAATAATGTTTTGAGTACCTCATAAATTGAAGCAAACAAGAAGTCATTGGTATTCATCATTATATTGTATTTAACTCCAGTAGGCAAGGATTTCTCTGTCTCTTTCATCAATGAAGTCACGTTCTTGATGATTTCAGTCGCATTAGAACCGGGAGTTTGATATACAATACAGGTTACTCCGTTATGTCCGTTCGTATAACTGTTTACACTGGTTGACTGAGCTCCTAATTCAATACGTGCAACATCTTTAAGCCTTAAAACATTACCGTCTGCAGAGGCCCTGACAACAATATTCTCAAATTCTTCCGTTTTCTGAAGACGACCTTTTGTCTTCATTGTATATTGAAAAGATTGTTTTCCGTCTTCACCAAATTGTCCTGGTGCAGCTTCAATATTTTGTTCAGCCAGTGCAGCAGATACATCGCTTGGTATTAGCTTATATTGAGCCATAACTTCTGGCTTAAGCCATATACGCATAGAATATTCACGTGCTCCCATTACACTAGCATCACCTACTCCAGGTACACGCATAATTTGTGGTACGATATTTATCTTGGCATAGTTCTGCAAAAATGTTTGGTCGTACTTGTCATCTGAGCTATATATGGAAAATACCATCAGCATACTTGTCTGACGTTTAGTGGTAATGACACCTACCTTGGTAACTTCTGCCGGTAACAATCCCTGTGCTTTAGTTACACGGTTTTGTACATTTACAGCTGCCATATCAGGATCGCTTCCTTGCTTGAAGTATACATTAATTGTTGCATACCCATTGTTTGAAGCAGTAGATGTCATGTATGTCATATTCTCCACACCATTGATTGATTCTTCAAGTGGAGCAATCACACTGTTCATTACTGTCTGAGCATTCGCACCTGTATACATTGTACTAACCTGAATGGTAGGAGGTGCAATGTTGGGATATTGTTCGACTGGTAATGATACAAGTCCGATGATTCCCAATACAACAACAAAAATTGATATAACTGTTGAGAGTACCGGACGGTTTATAAATTTATCTAATTTCATATTTCTTCTGTTTTAATATACACCTATTACTTAGAAGCTTTATCAGAAGATTGTTGTGCCTGAGCTTGTTTTGCTGCAGCCTGTTCAGGAGTTATTTCCTTTATTTGCATGCCATCTTTAAGTGTACCTACACCTTCCGTAACGATTTTGTCACCAGCTCTCAAACCTGATGTTACAACATAATTCTGACCATCATCCAAAGATAATATTTCAATAGGAGTACTTTTCACTGTTGATTTGCTATCAACTACATATACATACTTTTTATCTTGTATTTCATAAGTAGCTTTCTGAGGAATAACAATAGAGTTACTCATTTTATAAGGAATCAAAACTGATCCTGTACCTCCGCTTCTTAAGATTCGGTTTTTATTAGTGAATTTAGCACGTACATTGACAGAACCTGTACTTTGATCAATAACTCCACTCATAGTTTCTACTTTACCAGTTTCACCATAGATACTTCCATCAATCATTTGCAATTCAACATTAGACATTTTCTTAAGTATATCTTTTTGTGAATTACCTTCGTTAGTAAGACTTAAAAGCTGTCTTTCAGTCATTGAAAAATAAGCATACATATCTGAAATATCAGAAACAGTAGTAAGTGGTGTAACAGTACTTGGACTAGCTAAACTTCCTACACGGAAAGGTATGCTTCCTACAACTCCATTTGATGGACTTGTTACCCGTGTAAATGATAAGTTCTTTTTAGCAGAAATAAGTTGTGCGTTAGCTTGTGCTAATGCAGCTTTACTTGATAAAAGAGCGTTTTCTGCAGTCTGCAGATCATAAGAGCCTATTATATTATTCTTTGCAAGCTCTCTTTTATTTTCGGCTGTTAGCTTAGCTGTGGCTACGTTTGCTTTAGCAACATTGACAGACGCCATAGCAACATTAACAGCTTCCTGATATTGAACAGGATCAATAATAAAAAGAGTCTGGCCTTTATGGACAACAGAACCTTCATCTACACATAATTTAGTTATCGTTCCTGAAACCTGAGGACGAATTTCAATATCCTGCTTTCCTTTTATTGTAGCAGGATATGAACTTTTTAGTTCCACATCAGATGTTTTCAAGACTGCAACTGCATATTCCTGAACCATATCTTTTCCCGCCATATTTCCACTCTTTTTACATGAGCTAAGGGACAGACATACTAATAATACTCCAACTATTGAGAGTGGAGTGACAAACAATCTACTAATGTTCTTAATCATAAGATAAACATAATTAGTTAATATACTTTTTACCTAAATTAATCTTTGCAAAGTTCAGAATAATTGAATAAGCCAGAAAGTTCTAAAATTCATTATAATTGGTCTATATTTCATTATGTTATTGTTGAATTAACAAATATATACTATTTTTGTGGTCTAAAAAGAATTAATAATAAATAAATCATGAATAAATCATCTTTTTTATTTAGTAAGAATTTAGTTTCAATAGAGGACGATTTTATCATGTATTCTGATATAGATAGATCTTATGCTTTAGAATACCCTATACATGCTGAAAAATCATATATAGGTTTTTGTCTTGAAGGATCTGCAGATATAGAAATTAATCTTAAGAAACGCGTTATAACTAAAAATGAAATAGTTTTAATATCATTAAATTCTATAGTATTTCATCGTGAAATGAGTGATGATTTTCGAGTTGCCTTTTTTTCTATTTCAAAAAATATTACGGAAGATTTGTTGAACTACTTACGTAAATATCCGCCTGTTTTTCTTTTGAAACCTGATTTTCCTTCTATTATGTTAACTGATGAAGAGATGGAAGAGGCTATGAGTTTTTTTCAGCTTATGTGGAACGTTGTAGAAGATGTTGAGAATGATCATAGAACGGAGATGTTGAAACATCTGTTATGCGCTTTGCTTATAAAGATTCATGGATATGCCAGTAAATATATGAATAATACTGTTCCTGTTTCTCGAAAAGAAGAAATGGTAAGACAGTTCTTTTTATTGGTTTCCGAGCATCTGAAAGAATCCAAAGATGTTTCTTTTTACGCCAATAAGCTTTGTGTGTCTCCCAAATACTTATCCTCTTTAATAAAACAAACTATTGGTAAGCCGGCTAAAGAGTGTATTGATTATTGTGTTATTTTAGAAAGTAAACTAATGCTTAGATCTTCGTTCACTATCCAGGAAATATCTCAGGTATTAAATTTTCCCAACCAATCTTTTTTTGGTAAATACTTCAAAAAGCATACAGGTGTATCTCCACTTCATTACAGGAGATCAATATTAAAACAATAAATTATTTTTTTCAAAAAAAATCTTCCACCTGCCACTAATTTTGCTTAAAACTCTTTGTTTATAGGCTTTATGATTGGTGGAAGATAAAAAATATGTGCAATTGATCTGCCATTTTTATCTTCTGTCTGCCACTATTTATTGAATTGAAAGGCTGATGTTGCTTTTGTTTATATTAATATTATAAACGCCTGACGGATGTTCATAAAAAAAGAGATACTGCTTTATTGTAATAAGCAGTATCTCTTTTAGTTTTATATTTAGAAGATTTCTATTTCTTCTTTTGAGAAGGAGCGTATCTTTCGTTAAGTCCTTCGATAATATCGTTAGTGATATTGTAAGCTTTATCAGCATAAAGTAAATTATCAAATCCAGTGTTACTGAAAATCATGCTGTATTTATGCTTCTTATTATATATTTTCAAGAAAGAATTAATAGAATCACGCAATTGAAGGCTGTTCTTCTGATTCTCTGCTTGTAATTCGTTAGTAAGTCTGCTCTGCAATTCCTGCAAATCCTGTTGTTTTTTTACTAAACGTGCATTTTCCTGTTCAGCTCTTTCACGGCTTACAAAAGCATTATTCTGTACTTTACGTTGGAATTCTTTTCCTTCTGCATCAAGTTCACGAGATTTTTGATTAAGTGTAGCACGAATGTTTTCTTCTTTCTTCATCATCATCTCGTTTAGATCATTCCAGAAAGTGTATTTCGTGAGCAGAGTGTCGATTTCAACGTAAGCAATTTTAAGGCCGCTTGGTGCAACACCCATAGCTGTTACAGATTCATCAGCATCTGTTTTTTTTCCGCTACATTGTGCAAACATAACAACCACAACCGCAGCTAGGATCCCTTTTACAAGGTAGTTAATTCTCTTCATAATTTGTTTGATATAGTTTCTAAATAGTTATTTTCTTTATTTTATTGTTTTCATAGTTGTTATAAATAGCTTTTATGAAGTTCAGCTACTTATATAAATAATAGTTTTATGCATAATAATGCTATTCATATAGTAACAATTAACAGTACTAAAGGAATAGTGTAAAGCATTTCTATTACTTTTGTGCTGCAAATATAGACTTTTGAAAGGATTATACGTTGTCTTTTCGAATAAAAAGTATGGGTGTTCTATATGGAAAGTAATCAATTTAACCATATTTAGTAATTTAATAAAAAAATGCTAAGTATAAATAGATAAAAATATATGAGTATAATAGAATTAAAACCGGCAGAGCTATTTCATTATTTTAATGAAATTTGTCAGGTGCCACGTCCTTCTAAAAAGGAAGAAAAAATTATAGAGTATTTAAAAGAGTTTGCCAGAAATCATCAGTTGGAATCGAAAGTAGATGAAGCGGGTAATATTTTAATAAAGAAGTCGGCTACTAAAGGCAAAGAGAACCTTCAGACTGTTGTTCTTCAGTCTCATATTGATATGGTATGTGAAAAGAATAGCAATGTGGAACATGATTTCCTGACAGATCCTATTCAAACAGAAGTTGATGGGGAATGGTTAAAAGCCAAAGGTACAACTTTGGGTGCTGATAACGGAATTGGGATAGCAACAGAATTGGCTGTTCTTGCTGCTAATGATATAGAACACGGACCTGTTGAGTGTTTGTTTACAGTTGATGAAGAAACCGGACTTACCGGAGCCAATGCTTTAAAGAAAGGTTTTATGTCCGGTGATATACTTATTAACCTGGATTCTGAAGACGAAGGAGAATTGTTCATTGGCTGTGCCGGTGGTGCAAATACTGTTGCTGAATATACTTATCAGCCAATAGATGCTCCACAGGATTATTTCTATTTTAAAGTTGAAGTAAAAGGATTGACAGGTGGTCACTCTGGTGATGATATTAATAAGAATAGAGCTAATGCCAACAAACAACTGATTCGTTTTTTGTCTCTGGCTGCTGAGAAATACGATCTTTACCTTTGCGAAATAAAAGGAGGTAACCTTCACAATGCTATTCCTCGTGAAGCCTATGCAGTTTGTGCACTTCCTATGGCTCATAAAGAATCTATTCGTGTTGATCTGAATATCTTTGCTTCTGAAGTAGAAGCTGAGTTTGCTGTGACGGAACCTAATATGAAATGGGTACTTCAGTCAGAATCACCCGTTGCTACAGCAATTGATCGTGATACAACTGCAAGTTTGATTAAATCGCTTTATGCTGTATTCCATGGCGTATTTGCAATGAGTCAGGAAATTCCTGGATTTGTTGAAACATCATCCAATCTTGCTTCTATTAAAATGCCGGGAGATAACATTATCCGTGTAGAAACCAGTCAACGTAGTTCAACTCTTTCATCACGCAAAGATGTGTCGGCTGCTGTTAAAGCTGCTTTCGAACTAGGCGGTGCCAAAGTTTCTGTGGGCGATGGTTACCCGGGATGGAAACCAAATCCGGCTTCTCCAATTTTGAAAGTGGCCGAAGAAGCTTATGTTCGTTTGTTTGGTGTTGAACCAAAAGTTAAAGCCATTCATGCCGGATTGGAATGCGGATTGTTCCTTGAGAAATATCCTTCGTTAGATATGGTATCATTTGGACCAACACTTCGCGGAGTTCACTCACCTGATGAACGTATGCATATTCCTTCAGTTGATAAATTCTGGAAACATTTACTGGAAGTATTGGTGAATATTCCTGCTAAGAAATAATATTTACGCACTTTCTGCGTTTGGTGTATAGGGGTAGCTAAAAAGTTACCCCTATATTTATCTGTAAACTCATGAATAAAATTCTTTCAATCATACAGTTTTGCTTCCTGCTAACAGGGATATGTGCCGTTTTCTCATCGTGCAATGATGAGAATTTCTCTTCCAATCCATCTCATTTACTTGCTTTTTCTCAGGACACTCTTTCATTTGATACTGTTTTTACTTCCATTGGTTCTGCTACTGCCCAAATTAAAGTATATAATCCTAATAAAGAATCATTAAAAATATCTTCTATTGTTTTGGCTAATGCGGTCAATTCGGGCTTTAAAGTCAATGTGGATGGAGAAAAAGGAACTCAATTCTCGGATATTGAGATTCAGGGAAAGGATAGCATGCATATTTTTGTAGAAGTTAAAATAAACCCGTTGGATAGGGATAATCCTGTACTGATGAAAGATTCTCTGGTCTTTATTACCAATGGAGTTAAGCAAGATATTAAGTTGCTGGCTTATGGTCAGGATGTACTTATCCTGCGAGGCAAGACTATCGATAAAGATACTACATTTACTTCACGAAGGCCGATTCTTGTTTACGATAGTTTGCGGATAAATAGTGGAGCAAAATTGCAATGCGAAGCGGGAACCCGACTTTATTTCCATGATAAATCTTCTTTATTAGTGCATGGAACAATCGATGCTCAAGGTACACTTGGTAATCCGGTCTTGTTTCGAGGCGACAGATTAGATAACATGTTTACAAATCTTCCTTATGACAGAATCCCCGGACAATGGGGTGGTATTCGCCTTTATTCTTCCAGTTATCAGAATCATTTCGATTATGCTGATATTCATAGCGGACAGTACGGAATACGTTGTGATTCATCGTCTGTTGATAAGGAAAAGTTGAGGCTCATCAATACGATATTGCATAATGTGGAAGGAGATGCACTTAGTATGACTTCCTGCACAGCAGTTGTTGCAAACTGTCAGATTACCAATGCCGGAGATAATTGTGTTAATCTTTTGGGTGGGGATTATACTTTTACTCATTGTACGCTGGCAAACTTTTTCTCCTGGAATATCCGTAATGGAGTAGCCCTGGCTTTTGCAAACAAACTTAATAGTGTTGGTTACCCTTTAAAAACATCATTCTATAACTGTTTGATTACCGGTTCTTCGTCTGATGAAATTAAAGGAAGTAAATCGGATAATACAAGTATTGCTTTCGATTACTATTTTTCTAATTCGCTTATTAATTCAGTGGAAGAGAAAAGTGAACGACTGGTTAATATAACCTGGGCAAAAGAGACAAACTTCAAGAACATAGATAAAGAAAATTATAAATATGATTTCCGTCCGGATTCTTTGTGCAAAGCCAAAGATATTGCAAATCTGGAAATAGCTCGTAATTACCCGTACGATTTGAACGGTCGGAGTAGGTTGCAGGATGGAAAGCCCGATGCCGGTTGCTATGAGTGGATGCCGGGAGATAAATAACTAATCAACCAGAAATGAATCGTCGCCATTTTGCTTATACAATAATTCTGTTTGTAGCCCTTTTGCTTTATTGCGTGCAGGCTTTCTCTCAGAATGGTTTTCGCGTGATGTTTTATAATGTAGAAAACCTTTTCGATTGCCGGCATGATAGCTTGAAGAATGATTATGAATTCCTTCCAAATTCCATGCACGCCTGGCATTACGGAAGATACAAGCAAAAGCTTAATAATATAAGTAAGGTAGTAACGGCAGTAGGAGAGTGGAATCCACCTGTTTTAGTCGGCTTCTGTGAAGTTGAAAATGATAGTGTGCTTACAAATTTAGTGAAATATTCCCCTTTAAAGGAGTTTGGATATCGTTACCTCATTACTCATTCTCCTGATGAACGCGGTATTGATGTAGCCTTACTTTATCAGCGGAGCAGTTTTCGCTTAATTGACCATGATTCCATCCGCATTGTATTTCCTGATAATCCGATGAAGCATACACGAGACATTCTTCATGTAACTGGACAAATTATGAATGGCGATTCACTGGATGTTTTTGTTTGCCATTTTCCTTCCCGAACTGGTGGAGAAAAGGAGAGTGAACCGAACAGAATGTTTGCGGCAAGTCTGCTAAAACACTATACAGATAGTCTTTTTACCGTACGCACTCACCCTAATATTATTATAATGGGCGATTTTAATGATTACCCCTCTAATAAATCAATATCAGAAGTCCTGAATGCAAAGGCACCTTCTGCTTCGCCCGAAGATAAAAAACTATACAATCTTATGGCAGAGCGGGCAAAAGACAAAACCTTTGGAACTTATAAATATCAGGGCGAATGGAATATTCTCGACCAATTCATTGTTTCGGGCTTTCTGTTGAATAACAAAAGCGGACTGTCTACATCAGCAAAAAGTGCCGGAATCAGTAATTTGCCTTTCCTGCTCGAAAAGGATGATAAATATTCCGGTGTTAAGCCTTTGCGCACCTATTATGGAATGAAATATCAAGGAGGATATAGTGATCATCTTCCTGTCTTTCTTGATTTTGCATTGCCCGACTAATGCGAACGTTTGCATAAATGTTTTTCTCTTTTAATATTCATAATTAAGCCATTACGATGTTAATTGGTTATCTTTGAAAATAACCATTTAATAATCGTACAGCTATGAATAAATTACATCATCTTATCATGTTGTCTCTTGTTCTATCCTTTTTCTCTTGCACATCAAAGAAAGCAAATACGTCGGACAATTTGCAGGCGGGTGTTTCTCATCCCGAATGGTCCCGAAACGCTGTTATCTATGAAGTAAATCTTCGCCAGTATACTAACGAAGGAACGATTAAAGCATTTCAGAATCATCTTCCCCAGTTAAAGGAACTTGGTGTGGATATCCTTTGGTTTATGCCTATTAATCCTATCTCGGAACTGAATCGTAAAGGTAAGCTGGGCAGTTATTACGCAGTGAAGAATTACAAAGAGGTGAATCCGGAGTTTGGAACAATTGCCGATTTTAAAGATATGGTGAAAAAAGCTCATGAGCTGGGCTTTAAAGTAATTCTTGACTGGGTAGCCAATCATACAGGATGTGACAATGTGTGGTTGAAAGATCATCCGGACTGGTATATGAAAGATAGTTTGGGAAAGGTTGTCAGCCCGTTCAATTGGACAGATACCTATAAACTGGATTATTCAAAGAAAGAGATGCGTGCAGCTATGATAGATGCCATGAAATTCTGGATTAAAGAATGTGATATAGACGGATATCGTTGTGATGTGGCATTTGAAGTTCCAACTGATTTCTGGAATGATGCCCGAAAAGAACTGGATTCTATAAAGCCGGTGTTTATGTTGGCTGAAGCAGAGAAACCGGAACTTAACGAAAAGGCTTTTGATATGAGTTATAACTGGCCTTTGAAAGATGTAATGAATAAAATAGTAAAAGGTCCGAAAGAAGCTGATAAAGCACAATATGTACATAAAAAAGAGAAAGCAGATTCATCGGCTAAAACCGTGAATGCCGCAGAAGAATTAGATAAATTGCTGGCTCATCAGGATAGCGTATTCCCTAAAGATGCTTATCTGATGAATCATATTACTAATCATGATTTGAATTCATGGGAAGGTACTGAGTTCGATCGTCTGGGTGGTGGAGTAAAAACCTTTGCTGTGCTGATTTATACCTTGAAAGGAATGCCACTTATTTATACCGGACAGGAAGTTGGAATGAATCGTGCATTAAAATTCTTCGAAAAAGATAAGGCTCCCGACTGGACTAAAAACGAGATGTTTGCATTCTATAAGAAACTGAATGAGTTGAAACATTCTCAGCCGGCTTTGGCGGCAGGCATTAAAGGTGGTGAAATGGTGAGATATATAACAGAATCTCCCAATGCATACGTCTTTGCCCGTAAATTGCCATCTTCGGAAGTTATTGTTTATCTCAATTTAAGTAAAGAGCCGGTTAATCTGTCGTTTAAAAAAGAGGCTCCGAAGGGAGAATATACAAACTTCTTTACCGGAAAGAAGGAAGCTCTTCCTACAACTCTGGCTTCGTGGGAATATAAAGTGTTTGTGAAATGATGTGTTTTTTGTAAATAATTAGTTGGTTTGGTTGATTTGTTTTTGCTCCCGGCATGTATATCGTGTATATTTGCCGGGAGTTTTGTATTGAATTCTATTGTTTACTCGTGGTGGTAAGGACCATTGTTTAGTATAGTCATGGCCCGGTAAAGCTGTTCTACAAAGATAAGACGCACCATCTGGTGAGAGAAAGTCATTTTCGACATCGAAATCTTTTCATGCGCAGCATCATATATCTTTTGAGAAAAACCGTAAGGTCCTCCAATAACAAATACCAATCGCTTGTTTACATTATGCATCTTCTTTTCAAGCCAGTTGGCAAAATCCACTGAACGAAATTCCTTCCCGAATTCATCCAGCAAAACAATAACATCTCCGGGCTGAAAAGCTTTTAAAAGAAGTTCTGCTTCTTTCTCCTTTTGCTGCTCCATGGTGAGGCTTTTCGTATTCTTTAATTCAGGAATAACCTCCATATCGAACGAAATAAAATGCTTTGTACGTTCAATATAGTCGTTAATGGCAGTGATATAATGTTTTTCTACAGTTCTTCCTACAACGATAAGTGTTATTTTCATCAGATAATTTCCTTTTTAGCCAGATTTTGAGGTTGCAAAAATAGGCTTTTTCTTTTGAATTAGGGGAATTAAGTATTGTTTTCCGGAAATAATATCTACCTTTGTAACATATTAATGCTCATTGATATGAAAAAACTAATCCTTTTTATGTTATCGGCAGTTGTATTCTGTACTGCTTTTGCTCAGCTACAAGATTCTGTTGGTTTTACATCTGCATTTAAAAAAGGCAGCGCGCAGGATTTACTCCCGTTTTTAGGTGATCAGGTGGTAGTAATTATCAAAGATAATCCTCAGAAATTTAAAAAAGTTGAGGCTCAAAAAGCCATGGCTGGTTTCTTCTCTGCAAATAAAGTAACCGGATTTACTGTAAATCATCAGGGAAACCGAGACGAATCGGGTTTTATTGTTGGTACACTGAGCACGGTAAACGGCTCATTCCGGGTAAATTGTTTTTTTAAGAAGAGCGATAATAACTCATCGTTAATTCATCAAATTAGAATAGTTAAAACAAATGAATGATTTAATTGACAGACTAATAGATTTAGCTTTTGCCGAAGATATAGGTGATGGCGATCATACAACTCTATCTTGTATTCCTGCTACTGCAATGGGAAAATCTAAACTTCTTATTAAAGAAGAAGGTGTACTTGCCGGAATAGAAGTAGCAAAAGAAATATTTCATCGCTTCGATCCTGAATTGAAAGTAGAAGTATTTATAAATGATGGCGCTGAAGTTAAACCTGGTGATGTGGCTATGATTGTATCTGGAAAAGTTCAGTCATTGTTGCAAACAGAACGTTTAATGTTGAATGTAATGCAGCGCATGAGTGGTATTGCTACAACAACACGTAAGTATGTAAAGCGTCTTGAAGGAACAAAAACTCGTGTATTGGATACTCGTAAAACAACTCCGGGTATGCGTATGCTCGAAAAAGAGGCTGTGAAAATTGGTGGCGGTGTTAACCACCGTATCGGACTCTTTGATATGATCCTTTTAAAAGATAACCATGTGGACTTTGCCGGCGGTATTGATAAAGCTGTTAGCCGTGCTAAAGAATATTGCAAGGAAAAAGGTAAAGATCTGAAGATTGAAATCGAAGTACGTAACTTTGATGAAATTAATCAGGTGCTTGCTATTGGTGGAGTAGATCGTATTATGCTTGATAACTTCAATATTGAGAATACCTGTAAAGCAGTTGAAATGATCGGTGGTAGATTTGAAATAGAATCTTCGGGTGGTATTACTTTCAATACTCTTCGCGATTATGCAGAATGTGGAGTGGACTTTATTTCTGTCGGTGCGCTTACTCATTCAGTTAAAGGCTTAGATATGAGCTTTAAAGCTTGTTAATGATAAAATAAGGAATCCTTATATTTAATGGTAAACATCCCGTTTGGTAAACTAACTAAACGGGATGTTTTTTATTTTAGAACTACACCTATTGTTAGTAAAGTCTACACCTTCTAAATAAAAGGTCTACTATTTATTTATAAAAGCAGTAGACCTTTAATAAAATGTATACTCAATAAATTGTTTAGCTTATTAATTGTATTTATCAGGGTAATTTAACCTATTCGTCTATTGAATCACATGTTTTCGTCCACCATGTTAGGTTAATACAGAAACTTCTTTTACTTTTGTTTGTTATAGAAAAATAGTGTAGGAGAATTTTTTTTTTATTTTCTCATGCAGCATTTATAAATTCACGGAGTTATACATATAGACAACGCAAATACGTCTATACAAAACTAGAGTAAGTTGAAAGAGGAATTAGAATTGGTTAAAGGTTGTCGGACAGGTGATAATGCTGCCCGAAAGGAACTTTACACTCTTTATTCCAAGAGACTGCTTGCTGTATGTTATCGCTATACCGGCGATATAGACGTTGCGCATGATATTCTCCACGATGGTTTTATTAAAATCTACAAATCGATTTCAAAATTTGATTATCGTGGGAATGGCTCTTTGGAGTTATGGATGAGCAGAGTGATGGCAAACCTTTCATTGGACTACTTGCAGCAAAAGAAAAAAATGCAGGAAGTATTTGTTCAGGAAGAAGAATTGCCGGATGTGATTGAACTACCCGAAAAAGAATTGTATGAAGGAATTTCGGATTCACAGCTAATGCTTTTTGTGACAGAGTTGCCCGCTGGCTATCGTACAGTGTTCAACTTATTCGTGTTCGAAGAAAAGTCTCACAAAGAAATTGCTGCTTTACTTCACATCAATGAACATTCATCCACTTCACAACTTCATAGAGCGAAAGGTATGTTAGCTAAGAAAATTAAAGAATTTATCCGCAATGAAGAAAGATGAAGATGAATTAACCGAACTGTTTCGCTCGCGACTGAAGAAATACGAAATTCCGTTGCAAGAGGACATGTGGGAAGATTTGGAAAATGAATTATCCAAACCTTCTCCAAGAAAGCTCTATTCTATATTGTTTATTGCTGCTGCAGCCATTTTTCTGATACTGTTTGCATGCTCGGCTGCGGTTTGGATGTTTGCTCCTCATAAAGAAGATTCTTCCTTAATAAGCAAAGCGTCTGCACCTGTTATTGAAAAGCACGACGCAATAGCAAAGGCAGATAAGGTAATAATTAGCAATCCACTTACTGAAGAAGTTGTTGAGCAGACTCTTGTTCCGGAAGAAAAGATCGTTATAGAGAAAGAGGTTGAAGCTGTTCCGGCTGACACTGCTATTCTAAAAGAAGAACCAAAGAAACAATCACAGAATGTACTTATGTCTGCAGAAGTGCAAGTGGCTGAAGCAATGGCTCAGGAAGATGATGATTACATAAGAGTTCATACAGAAAAAGAATGGAGTCTGGGCTTATCGGCTTCAATAGAACCTTGTAAATCTTTTACTAAAGTTGGAAGCAACTCAGATCCCCAAAATATTTGTTTTAAACAACCTGTTTCGTTAAGTCTGACTATCGGAAAAAGACTTTCTGATAAAATTTCAATAGAAAGCGGACTGAACTATACATTATTACGTTCGTCATTAAAGGATGAGGCCGGAGGTAATCTTACCGATCAGAAATTCCATTTCCTTGGAATACCACTTAAAGTAAGTTATACGTTGATCAACAAAAAAGATTTTGATCTTTACGCATCTGTCGGTGGAATGTTGGAAGAATGTATCTCTCCAAAATCAGAATATTACTCAGGAACAAGTCAAACGGATAAAGATGATTATACAATGGACAGAATGCAATGTTCGCTTTCTGCTTCTGTTGGATTCCAATATAATACATCCGAACATCTGGCGCTCTTTGCCGAACCTGGTCTTGCATACTATTTTGACGATCATGCACTTGCATCTACAATAAGAAAGGAAAGGCCTCTCAATTTCAACCTCCGTTGCGGAGTTAAATTGGTGTACTAGCAACATTAATCCCCTTAAAGAACTTTATTATGAAAAGAAATCTATGGCCATTGGTAATGGGCATTCTGTTTCTGGTAGCTTATTGTTTACTTTTTACAGGATGTAGCGGAGAGGATGTTGACTTTGATAATCCAAATCCAAAAACGTTTGTTAAGCAGATAAAAGCAGGAACGTATGATACGAAAAGTCCTTATGGATTCGTTGAAGTTCCGGTCTTTGCAAAAAAAGATATTCCCGAGCTTATTAAATATGTGAAAGATATGTCTACTATAGAATTTTTTCCTGCAAATGTAATTTCTTCATACGGGCCTTATGCTAATTATCGCCTCGGAGAATGTATTATGTGGACTATCGAATCCATCAGGGTTGGACGGTATGCATCTTTAGGGTGCAAGCTTGTTCATAAAGACGTGAATGAACATTTGCAATATGCTTATCTTTCTGATAGTGAAATTAAAGAAGTTGCAGATTTGTATATTAAATGGTGGTACAATGTGATGAATCAGCCTGGATATAATTTAATAGATCCTTTTTCAGAGAATCCATTAGAAGGTACTAATTATCGTTGGAATTAAATGACAAAAAGAATATATCTCGTTATTTTGTTTTTTGTTACAGCTATTGTTGCAAGTAATGCGCAGCAAAGCAAAGAGACTAAAAAAACTGTCACTCAAAAAAACGAAATGTCAGTAGAAAAAGAAATAATAATAAATCCGGAAGCTCTAAAATCTATCAATTTAGGTTCTCCACGTATGTCATCGTCCTCTTCTAATTTGAAGTCGACGGATGTGAAGGACCTGACAAACGAAATTCTAGGAAAGAAAGAGAGCTTTGGTGCCCCGCATGAAGGAAAGCTTATGCTGGGATTTTCTTGTTTTGCTTCTGCTTACGAAAATCGTAGGAGTGGACAGAAGCTGAAAGTAGATGCAATGGGATTTGGCGAGTTAAAAATGGCACCTAGAGGTGGAATGGTAATTAATAAAGAAGCCACTATGCCACGATATATTGCTGCTGATAAAATTAAGACAATGTTTGGCCCTTCTGCCGGAGTTGCATTATCTTTTAGTGCTGAAGATATTCTTGAATCTATATTCTGGAGAAAGCCACCCGATTTATGGACTCATTATGCTGATAAGCCAAAGCCTAACTTTAGTATTGAAACAGATATGCCCGATGATCTTATAAAAATTCGTCAGGCCAATGTTGCAATGATGGATTCGTTGATAAACACTTCTCAGAAGAAATATAAAATTGTTTATCTGTTCTGTGATGATTCAGATCATTCTACGGAGAATTTTCCCGAGGTGGTTAAGTATGTGGAAAGTCATAAAGATAAATTTGATTTGTTTCCGGTTTCCGGAAAGAAGCATGAAGATCTTTCTTGCATAGCAAAATATCTTCATAAAGTAGCTTACTATAGTCCGGTATATGTGTTGAACGGGAATCATAAGGAGAGTCTGATTCTTATGCTCGATCAAAATCACAAGGCTATTTCTTTACTAGCCTGCGATACAAGTGTATCTAAGAAGTTTGATGAAATAAAGCTTTTGCCATAGAGTGGTGGCTATTTAGAGTCGTTTTTTAATCAGAGTGATGCACGTATGGCTTCTATAATTTATAGCAAGCCGTATGTGCATTTTCTTTTCTTTCCAGTATTATTCATCAAAACTTTATAATATCTTTGAAGGTAAATAAATGATTTATGAATAGAATATGTGATCTTTTTGGAATTAAATACCCTATTATTCAGGGAGGAATGGTGTGGTGCAGTGGATGGCGACTGGCTTCTGCCGTAAGTAATGCCGGTGGATTAGGATTGATAGGAGCCGGCTCCATGCATCCGGAAGTTCTTCGCGAACATATCAGGAAATGTAGTTCAGCAACAGATAAACCTTTTGGAGTAAATATCCCGTTGATGTATCCTCAGATAGAAGAAATCATGAAGATTGTGGTCGAAGAAAAGGTGAAGATTGTATTTACTTCAGCCGGTAATCCAAAGGCCTGGACATCTTATTTGAAACAAAATGGAATAAAGGTGGCACATGTAGTCTCTAGTGCCAAGTTTGCAGAAAAGTGCGAAGCGGCAGGTGTTGATGCAATTGTAGCCGAAGGTTTTGAAGCTGGCGGACATAATGGTAGAGAAGAAACAACCACTCTTTGTCTTATTCCATCAGTCAGAAAAGCAACTTCGTTGCCATTAATTTCAGCTGGAGGTATAGCTACAGGAGCAGGAATGCTCGCAGTAATGGTATTAGGCGCCGAAGGTGTTCAAATGGGAACTCGTTTTGCTTTGACAAAAGAAAGTTCTGCGCACGATAACTTTAAAGAATTATGTTTGTCTCTCAATGAAGGCGATACGAAACTTCTTTTGAAGAAGGTTTCCCCAACACGTCTGGCAAAAGGAAAGTTCTTCTCCGAAGTGGAAGAAGCTGAAGCTCGTGGTGCATCAGTGGAAGAGATGCGTGAATTGTTAGGTAAAGGCCGTGCAAAAAAAGGAATATTTGAAGGAAATTTGGACGAGGGAGAGTTGGAAATTGGTCAGGTTGCTTCACTTATCCATAAATTAAAACCAGTTGCTGAAGTTGTAAGAGAGGTGATTGATGAATTCAATGCCTGCAAACAGGTGGTATCTGCCCTTCCAACTTTATAATAGATAAGTACGATGTTTACTTTAGTTAAAAGCGTATGAATGTAAGCCTTGCCAACTTTATAATGGATCAGTGCTGAATGAAATCATGATTCACAATGCTTTCTTGCTTCAAAGATTTATTGTGCTGTCTTGTATAAGGCTGACAAGCATTTAAATGAAAAGTTTTTCAGCTAATTGAGTTTGCCGCTATTGCCGCATAACGCATTTTTAAGTTAGCCGAATTTATAACGAACTAAAGCTTTTAAAGTTTGCGGAAAAATAGGTCCTCTTTTTTGTTATTATAGGGGGTGAAACTAATTTTTCCGCAGCTTATAATCAACAGATTAACTCAAAAAGTAAAACGTATTGTCAGAAAACGTCCTTATGTTTTTGTGCTTTTTAGGGGAAATCTGTGTTAAAAAGTGTTTTATCTTTGATTATTAGTGATATAGTAAAGCTTTATACACAATAATAGCATCAAAAATTAGATTTGGGAAGTTCTTTTAGTTACAATGCTTTTGGAATTATACCCAATAATAAGATAAAAAATCAGGGGTTGTCCAACAAACTGTAACAACCCCTGATTATTATTACTTCTTCGGATCTTTATCTAAGACCGTTTTAAATATTCAATTCTCAGAAACTTTTTTTACTATTGAATAGCATATTAGTTCTTTTTATAATTCAATAGGTTCGTACTTTAAACCAAATGTTTCTGCAACCGCAGGATAAGTTACTTTACCTTTTACAATATTCAATCCTTTAGCCAAACTCTTATCTTCTTTGCAAGCCTGTTCCCATCCTTTATTTGCTAAAGATAATACGTAAGGGAAAGTTGCATTTGTTAGAGCAAGTGTTGAAGTATAAGGAACTGCACCCGGAATGTTGGCTACACAATAGTGAGCTATACCGTCAACAGTATATTGAGGATCTGTATGTGTGGTTGGGTGAGAAGTCTCAAAACATCCGCCCTGGTCAATCGCAACATCTACCATTAAACTACCTTTTCTGAGGTATTTCAGCATTTCACGGGTAATTAAATGAGGAGCTTTTGCTCCGGGTATCAATACTGCACCAATAACCAGATCGGTTGTAGGAAGTTCCTCTTCAATATTGTGTGGTGAAGAATAAAGTGTTTTCACATTGTGAGGCATAATTTCACTCAAATAGCGCAAACGTGGAAGTGATATATCGGCAATAACTACGTCGGCTCCCATACCGGCAGCAAGGAACGCTGCATTGCTACCCACAACTCCACCTCCAAGAACTAATACTTTTGCCGGTTTTACTCCCGGAACGCCGCTTATTAATAAGCCTTTGCCACCTTGTGGTCTTTCAAGAAATCTCGCGCCTTCCTGAATAGCCATTCTACCCGCAACTTCCGACATTGGGATTAGTAAAGGTAAAGATCTGTCTTCCTTTTCTACAGTTTCGTATGCAATACAAACTGCTTTGCTGTCAATCATTGCATAAGTAAGTTCTTTTTCGGATGCAAAATGAAAATAAGTAAATACTACTTGATTTGGTTTGATTAATTTATATTCAGGCTCAATAGGCTCTTTTACTTTAACAATCATCTCTGCAATTTCATAAACTTTTTCTATAGTAGATAGAATGTTTGCTCCAGCTGCTATATAAGCTTCGTCATCAAAGCCGCTATTAATTCCTGCATTGTGTTGTACATAAACGGGGTGGCCTCTTTTAATTAGTTCTTTTGCGCCACCTGGTGTGAGTGAGACTCTGTTCTCATTGTTTTTGATCTCTTTTGGAATTCCGATTATCATAATGATAGATTTTTGGGTTAAACATGACGAAAGATACGCTATTTTTTGATAAAGTGTTATTGTTTTCCCTTTTTTATTCAAATTTTATTTTTCACTTTTTGTTTATTATCTATCAAAAAGATTACTTGTATTTGTTTGTACTTACAAAATGTTTAGTAACTTTGCGCCCGAAAAGTAAAATGGATTAGTTTTTGTATTTAATTGTTTCTAAATGTAACTTTTGTTATAGCATTGATTGTTTTTTTAGTTGATTGCTTAATAGCTTAATAAGAAGAAATGAAAAAAAGATGGATTATTATGATGACGATTCTGGTCATCTTTTGTATTATAGGAGTTTTGACTCCTGAAACTGCTGGAATATGGGAGCCCGACGCGAAAGTAAACTACACGGACGTAGCATGGATCCTTACTGCAACAATTTTTGTATTAATGATGACTCCCGGATTATCGTTTTTTTATGGCGGTATGGTACGTCAGAAGAACGTAATTTCCACAATTCTTCAAAGTTTTATTGCAATGGGAGTAATAAGTGTACTTTGGGTTGTATTTGGATTTAGTTTGGCTTTTGGAAACGATATAGGAGGTTTTGTAGGTAATCCGGCTACATTTTTCATGTTTAACGGAGTAGGTGCAAAGACTAATGCACTTTTAAGCCCCACAATTCCTTTGGCATTATACGCTCTGTTTCAAATGAAATTTGCTATAATAACGCCTTCATTGATTACCGGTTCATTTGCAGAACGGGTACGTTTCTCTGCATATATGGTATTTATGATTTTATTCTGCATCTTTGTTTATTGCCCTTTGGCTCACTGGACATGGCATCCTGATGGTTTCTTGCGTCAACTAGGTGTTGTCGATTTTGCCGGTGGTATTGTGGTGCATGCTTCTTCGGGTGTTGCCGCATTTACTGGAGCAATATTCCTAGGAAGACGTTGCGACAGGGGAGGAGACAGAACTCCTGCAAACATTGCACTTGTTATTTTGGGTGCATCGATGCTTTGGTTAGGTTGGTTTGGTTTCAATGCCGGATCTTCACTTGCTGCTAATGGAGTAGCTGTGAAAGCATTCTTAAATACAAATACTGCTTCGGCAACAGCAATGCTTGCCTGGGTGTTCTTCGATTGCCTTCGCGGACGTAAACCTTCTGCAATGGGAGCTGCTATCGGAGCTGTAGTTGGTATGGTTGCCATTACCCCTTCTGCAGGTTACGTAACTGTAGGTCAAAGTATGTTTATTGCTTTAATCACAACAATTGTTTGTAATGTGGCTGTTCACTGGAAAAATTATAATTCAGTAGATGATGCTTTGGATGTATTCCCTACTCACGGTGTAGGGGGTATTACAGGTACTATTCTTACTGGTGTTTTTGTTAACGGCTTAGTTGCCGGAAACATTCATGTTTTTCTGATACATCTTTTGGCAGTAGTTATTGTATGTGTTTACACGTTTGTAGTAACCTATGCTCTTTACTGGATTACAGATAGAATGATACCAATGCGTGTGTCTGTTAAAAGCGAACACATCGGACTGGACATTAGTCAGCATGATGAATCGTATGGAATTCGTTTTGGTGAAAGAGAACTGGCCGAATACTTAGACGTGGAAAAAACTGAAGATAAATAAGTATCTTGTTATTTATTCGTAAGAGATTAATAAAACCTAGTTCAAAAGACTTAAGGTATTTGTGCAAAAGAAAATCTCCTGTTCAGAACTAATTATTCTGTTCAGGAGATTTTATTTTGCTATTATATCTAATATCTATTAGCTGTTTTATTATTATCTTTTTATTCTTAAAGTTAAAGAATAGAATCTGATATAAACTAAATTAGTTACACAGATTTTTAAGAGCCTTATTTATTTCCGGATACTGAAATGAATATCCATAATTCAATAACTTATAAGGAAATACTTTCTGTCCTTTTGTGAGAATCGATGCACCTTCGCCATACATAATTTTAAAGACAACAGATGGTATACGGAAACATGCCGGTTTATGAGCAATCTTTGCTAATGAATAAGTAAATATGAGATTGTCGCACATCTGAGGAGCAGTGCAATGAATAACACCTTTTATTTTTTTTGTTGTTATTATAGTCCAGAATATATTCATTAAATCGTCAATGTGTATCCAGGAAAATCCCTGATTACCAGATGCTATTTTTCCTCCTATAAACAACCGAAACGGTAAATACATTTTAGGAAATGCTCCTCCGTCTTTACTTAGTACAACACCGAGTCGGGGAATAACTAATCGAACATCCGGAGATACCTTTTTGGCTTCAGCTTCCCAGTCTTTACAAACGCCGGCTAAGAAGCCGTTATCATAATTCCCGTCTCTTTCGCTCCATATCTCTTTGTCAGGATATATTCCAACAGCAGATGCAGAAATCAGCGCTTCAGGTTTAGTGGCTAATTCATTGATTACTTGTACTAAATATCTGGTAGTTTTTATTCTGCTATCTCTTATTTTCTGCTTGTTTTCTTTAGTCCAACGACTATTAATTGAAGCTCCTGCCAGATTAATAACCGCATCACATCCGTTTAAAAGAGATATTAACTTCGATTTATTATCAGGAAGATAATGTTCTCTTTTCACTGCATGTACTTCCACACCTTTATTCATAAGAAAGTCACTAAGATGCTTTCCTATAAATCCTGTACTCCCTGTAATTGCAACCTTCATAAAATTTGTTATTTGCTTTATGAATTAATAACGTTTGATAAGTCAATTATGTTGTATATTAGCGATTAATATTTCTAATGATTGTGCACTTTGAATAAAAATCCGTAAGTTTGCAACTCTAGAAAATAGTATTAGTTTTAATGAAAAGATATATAATTGCTCTGATGTTGTTAAGTGAGTTTTCACTATCAGCACGTGAAGCAAAAAAGGCTGTATTTGTAAATCCACTTAACATACCTATTGTTCTGAGTGGTAATTTTGGAGAGTTGAGAGCAAACCATTTTCATGGTGGATTAGATTTTAAAACAAAACAGGTTACAGGATTACCTGTTTATAGCATAGCAGATGGTTACGTGTCCCAGATAAATGTTTCCCTGGGATCAGGTTACATGCTTCATGTGAGACATAAGAATGGATATACCTCTATTTATCGTCACATGCTTGGGTATGTGCATTTACTGGCAAATTATACAGAAAAATATCAGTATGAACATGAGCTGGACGAAGTAACTATCGACCTTCCTCCTGATGAATTTCCTGTAAAGGCTGGTCAGCAGATTGGATGGAGCGGTAATGAAGGGTATTCTTTTGGTCCGCATTTACATATGGATCTTATTGATACAGAATCTGGCGATTTTGTTGATCCTTTACAGTTCTATGCCGGTATGGTTAAAGATACCAAACCACCCAGAGCTGAAAGCATTATGTTGTTTCCACAAACAGGAAAGGGAGTGGTGAATAGCCGACAAGCAAACTTTTCATTTCCTCCATACGGGAATCGGATAATTGAAGCCTGGGGAGAGATTGGTGCCGGAATCAGGGCGCATGATTATATGGACAATGTGTCTAATCATTACGGAGTTCATTCTGTAACGCTATTTGTAGATGGAAAAGAAGTTTGCAGTAGCAATATGGATTATTTCTCGGCATACGAAAACCGCATGGTTAATTCATGGGCGTATGCTGGATATATGAAATCATTCCGTGATCCGGGTAATAAATTGCGTTTTTTACATACAGGGGATGACAGGGGTATTGTGCAGATTAATGAAGAACGCGATTATAAGTTTATGTTTGTACTGAAAGATGTATTTGGGAACTCTTCCAATTATACCTTTACAGTCCGAGGAAAGAAACAGGATATTCCTGAAGCTGTAGTTAAAAGTAAGTACATACTGAAATGGGATGAACTGAATGTTTTGAATAAACCGGGCGTGCAACTAATTGTTCCTGCCGGAATGGTATATAAGGATGAACCTGTAAACTTTGAAACATTTGATGCCCCGGGAGCTGTTTCCTTAGATTGTCAGTTACATAATGTACCATTACCACTTCATGCACCTTGTGAATTGGAAATAGGTATTCGTAATATGATTAAGCAATATACGAAAAAGTACTATATTGCTCAGAAAATAGGAAATGGATACAAATATGTAGGTGGAGTATATAACAATGGATATATTTGTGCTGATATAAAAGAACTTGGTACATATACAGTAAAAATAGACACAATTCGTCCGAGAATAGCTCCGGTAGGGAAAAACTATTGGTCGAATGCTGGGATTGTTTCTTTTTCTATTCGTGATAACGAAACCGGTATCAAGTATTATAAAGGTAGGATTGATGGCAAATTTGCTCTTTTTCATCTGAAATTAATGAATTCTCGTTTGAGCTGCAGACTCGATTCCAGGAAAATTCAAAAAGGAATTCAGCACGATGTGGAAATTCTTGTAATAGATAATTGTGGTAATGCTTCGGTTTACCGCGATTCATTTAAATGGTAGTAATAATTAAAATAACAATATATGAATAAACGACTTATAACCTTTGCTTTCTTACTGTTTGCATTGTTGGCTAAAACCTTAGCGTGTACAAATCTTATTGTAGGCAAAAATGCTTCAACAGATGGTTCAACCATTGTTTCTTATTCAGCCGATTCTTATGGCATGTTTGGTTATCTATGTCATTACCCTTCCGGAACCTTCGCAAAGGGAACCATGCTGAATATAAACGAATGGGATACCGGTAAGTATTTAGGGCAAATAGAACAAGCCAAAAAAACATATAATGTAATTGGAAATATGAACGAGTTTCAGTTAACAATAGCAGAAACAACCTTTGGCGGTCGAGAAGAATTAGTAGATTCAACAGGGATAATTGATTATGGTAGTCTTATTTACATAACTCTTCAAAGAGCACACACTGCCAGAGAAGCAATTCAGACAATGGATAAGCTGGTTCAGGAATATGGATATTATAGCAGTGGCGAATCATTTACCATTGCAGATCCAAATGAGATCTGGATTATGGAAATGGTAGGTAAAGGTCCCGGCATTCGTGGTGCAGTTTGGGTAGCAGTACGCATACCTGATGATTGTATTGCGGCTCATGCTAACCAATCTCGTATTCACCAGTTTAATATGGATGATAAGGTAAACTGTATGTATTCTTCTGATGTTATTTCATTTGCTCGTGAGAAAAAGTACTTTAACGGTGTGAATAAAGACTTTAGTTTTGCAGATGCTTATGCTCCGCTTGATTTTGGTGCACGTCGTTTTTGCGAAGCCAGAGTATGGAGTTTCTACCGCATGTTTAATCCCGAAATGGAATCGTATTTAGGATATATTCAGGGAACCAGCAACAACCCAATGCCTCTTTACATTAAACCAGCCAAAAAACTATCGGTTCAAGATGTAAAAAATGCAATGCGTGATCATTACGAAGGAACCGCACTCGATTTAACAAAAGATTTGGGAGCAGGACCATATAAAAGTCCGTATCGCCTTTCTCCACTAACATACAAAGTAGGCGAACAGGAATATTTTAACGAACGACCAATCTCTACTCAACAAACTGGATTCACTTTTGTAGCTCAAATGAGAGCTGATAAGCCAGATGCTATTGGTGGTGTTCTATGGTTTGGTATGGATGATGCAAATATGACTGTTTACACACCTGTATATTGTTGTACAGATAAAGTGCCTGAATGTTACGCTCAGGGAAAAGGTGATTATATCACATTCTCATGGGAATCTTCTTTCTGGATATTTAACTGGGTGGCAAATATGGTTTATCCTCGTTATAGTTTAATGATTGATGATGTACGTTCAAGTCAAAAAGAGTTGGAAAGCGGATTTAATATGTCTCAGGATGCAATTGAAGCTACTGCAGCCAAAATGTATGAAACAGATCCTGCCAAAGCAAAAGCTTTCTTGGCCAATTATACAAATATGACTGCTCAGACTGCTTTTGATACATGGAAACACCTTGGTGAATACCTTATTGTGAAATACAATGACGGAGTTGTGAAGCGTATGAAAAATGGTAAGTTTGAACGTAATTCAATAGGCCAACCAGCACCTGTAATGCGCCCGGGATACCCAAAAGATTTTCTTGAAGAGCTTGTAAAGACTACCGGAGATCGTTATAAAGTGACACAATAGACCTATAATGAGACAAAAAGGTTTGTTGAAAATGTGTAAAATATAAGTGAAATTTATTATTTTTGTACCGATCTTAGTATCAGGAGTACAGAAAACAATTTAAATAAACAATCGTATGGATAATGAAGAATTGATAAAATACGTATCAGAGAAAGCTAACAAATGGCTGACTCCCGCTTATGATGCAGAAACTCAGGCAGAGGTTAAGAGAATGCTTGAAAATGAAGATAAAACTGAACTGATTGAATCATTCTATAAAGACCTTGAATTTGGTACCGGCGGTTTACGCGGTATTATGGGGGTAGGTAGTAACCGTATGAACATTTATACTGTTGGAGCTGCAACTCAGGGTTTATCTAACTATCTGAATAAATCTTTCAAGGAATTAAAGCAGATCTCTGTGGTTATTGGTCATGATAGCCGTAACAACAGCCGTAAGTTTGCAGAAATCTCAGCGAATATATTTTCTTCAAACGGAATAAAGGTTTATCTGTTCGAAGACCTTCGTCCAACTCCTGAGATGTCTTTCACAATTCGTCAATTGGGTTGCCAAAGCGGTATTATTCTTACAGCTTCTCACAATCCAAAAGAATACAACGGTTATAAAGCATACTGGGATGATGGCGCACAGGTACTTGCACCTCACGATTCAGGTATTATTGATGAAGTAAATAAAGTAGCTTCTGCTGCTGATATTAAGTTCGAAGGTAACCCTGCGCTTATAGAAATTATTGGCGAAGATATTGATAAAGCATACTTAGATAAGGTTAAAACAGTATCAATTGACCCAGAAGTGATTGCTCGTCATAACGATTTGAAGATTGTTTATACTCCAATTCACGGAACAGGTGTACATATTATACCACGTTCTTTGAAAATGTGGGGCTTTACAAATATTATTCCGGTGCCTGAACAGAATGTGATTAGTGGTGATTTCCCAACAGTGAAGTCTCCTAACCCTGAAGAACCTGCAGCATTGTCTATGGCAATAGAAAAAGCAAAGGAAACAGATGCCGATTTAGTTATGGCTTCCGATCCTGATGCCGACCGTGTAGGTATCTCTGTTAAGGACGATAAAGGCGAATGGGTATTGATTAATGGTAACCAGACTTGCCTGATGTATCTATATTACATCATCACTCAATACAAAGCTTTGAATAAAATCAAAGGTGATGAATTTGTAGTGAAGACAATTGTTACTACAGAATTGATCAAGACTATTGCAGATCGCAATAAGATTGAAATGCTTGATTGTTACACTGGCTTTAAATGGATTGCACGCGAAATTCGTTTGCTTGAAGGCAAGAAAACATACATTGGTGGTGGAGAAGAAAGCTACGGATTCCTTGCCGAAGATTTCTGCCGTGATAAAGATGCTGTTTCTGCTTGCTGTTTAATTGCTGAGGTAGCTGCCTGGGCAAAAGATAATGGAAAAACATTGTATCAATTGCTTCAGGATATCTATGTAGAATATGGATTCTCTAAAGAAAAAGGTGTTTCTGTAGTGAAACAAGGTAAGAGCGGAGCAGAAGAAATCAAGCAAATGATGACTGATTTCCGCAACAATCCTCCTAAAGAAATGGCAGGTTCTAAGATTGTTCTTTATAAGGACTTCCAGACATTGCAGCAGACTAATACTTTAACCGGAGAAAAATCAGCATTGGATATGCCAGAATCTTCTAATGTATTACAATACTTCACTGAAGATGGTAGTAAAGTTTCTATCCGTCCTTCAGGTACAGAACCTAAGATTAAGTTCTACATAGAGGTTAAAGGCGATATTAAATCACGCGCAGATTATGATAAATCAAATGCTGCTGCTGACGAAAAGATCAAAGCCGTTATGACTTCTCTTGGGATCTAATAAGAAATTATATCTCACAACAAAAAAGGCTGTTTCAGTAACGAAACAGCCTTTTTTGTTATAAGTACTTTTTAAGAAGTTATTTTTTGCTACTGCAATTGCATCTTACCATCTGTAGCACAGTAGCGCTATCTTCTTGTTCGGGAATTCATGCAAGCTCAATAAGAAAAAAGATTTTTATATATTGCTGTCCGGTAAAACTTTTTAGATAAAAAAAATGAAGGGCTGAGTTTTTTAAAGAACTCAGCCCAAATTGTCTATATTCGTT